>ERZ833515.115-NODE-115-length-73886-cov-175.001598_pt1 | contig 73886 bp, 63 predicted proteins | sample MGYA00519949_ERZ833515 | MGnify/ENA primary metagenome ERZ833515 (study PRJEB31850, sample SAMEA3708741) | human gut metagenome | biome: human gut; feature: human-associated habitat; material: faeces | place: China | collected 2014 ...
AAGGCCTCGAGCCTTGACTTACAAATGCCGACGCGGGGACGCGTCGCCCCCAGGTTAGGACGCGTCCCCCCAATTAGGCAGACAAATTGCAGTTTATTTATTACCCCAAATCTGCTAAGCCCATACTACATATTTTGTACTTATTACAAAATAGTTAATAAATAATGAACAAAGTATTGCATTACTGTAAGTAATGTTATAACTTTGCACACATATAAAATACAAGGACAAGCCTACTATCTTGATAGAACAAATACATAGTAAGCTTTTATTACTACTACTCACTTTTGAAATTATTATATTGAACTAAAATAGGTTGCCGCGCCATTTCTCTGTAGAAGGGCACGACACCCATTGGCATTCAATTCACTTCTAACCCTAAACCCTTTAATCAGAAAATGGATTTTATTCAAGGACCCTGGACTGAACAAATTAATGTGACCGACTTCGTAAAGCGCAACATTACGCCTTACGAAGGTGATGCTTCGTTCTTGGCTGGCCCCACCGAGCGCACACGCAAGTTGTGGAACATCTGCTTGCAAGCCCTCGAAGAGGAACGTGCCAACGGCGGTGTTCGTTCACTCGACCCCGACACGGTGTCAACCATCAGTTCGCACAAAGCTGGTTACATCGACAAGGACAACGAACTCATCGTTGGCCTTCAGACTGACGAGTTGCTGAAGCGCGCTATTAAGCCCTTCGGTGGCATCAAGGTAGTAGAAAAAGCTTGTGCACAACAGGGACACCCTGTTAACGATAAGGTAAAAGACATCTTTACACACTATCGCAAGACGCACAACGACGGTGTGTTTGACGTTTACACGGAAGAAATTCGTCGTTTCCGTTCACTCGGTTTCCTCACCGGTTTGCCCGACAACTATGCCCGCGGCCGTATCATTGGTGACTACCGCCGTTTGGCCGTTTACGGTATCGACCGATTGATTGCAGCTAAGGAGGCCGACAAGGCAGCTATTGGCAGTCCAATGACCGAATCACGCATTCGCTTGCGTGAAGAAGTGGCAGAGCAAATCAAGGCATTGAAAGAGATGAAGGTGATGGGCGAATACTATGGTCTTGACCTCGCTCGTCCTGCCCAAAACGCACAAGAAGCTGTACAGTGGGTTTACATGGCCTACCTCGCAGCCGTTAAGGAACAAGATGGTGCCGCCATGTCGTTGGGTAATGTATCTTCATTCCTCGACATCTACATTGAGCACGACTTGAAGCATAACCTCATCGACGAAACCTTCGCTCAAGAGTTGATTGACCAATTCGTGATGAAGCTCCGCATGGTACGCCACTTGCGTATGGACGCTTACAACGAAATCTTTGCGGGCGACCCCACTTGGGTAACAGAGTCATTGGGCGGCCGCTTCAACGATGGCACACTCAAGGTGACCAAGACTTCATTCCGCTTCTTACAAACACTCTACAACCTCGGTCCTTCTCCCGAACCCAACTTGACCGTACTTTGGAGTCCTGAGTTACCACAAGGTTGGAAGGAATTCTGTGCTAAGGTGAGCGTTGACACCTCATCTATCCAATACGAGAATGATACCCTCATGCGTGAAGTACGTGGCGAGGACGACTATGGTATCGCTTGCTGCGTTTCTTACCAAGCTATTGGTCGTCAAATTCAGTTCTTCGGTGCTCGTTGCAACTTAGCAAAGGCCCTCTTGTTGGCTATCAATGGTGGTCGTTGCGAAAAGACGGGTACGGTAATGCTCGAAGGCATTCCTACGCTCACCTCTGACGTATTGAACTATGACGAGGTATTGAAGAACTATAAGCTCGTACTTAAGCAGATTGCACGCATTTACAATGATGCGATGAACATCATTCACTACATGCACGACAAGTACTACTACGAGAAGGCACAAATGGCGCTCATTGACACTGATCCCGCTATCAACATCGCCTATGGTGCTGCCGGTCTTTCTATTGCTATCGACTCTCTCTCTGCTATCAAGTATGCCAAGGTAACAGCTAAGCGCAACGACATTGGCTTGACTGAAGGCTTCGACATCGACGGTGAGTTCCCATGCTTCGGTAATAACGACGACCGCGTTGACCACCTTGGCGTTGACCTCGTTTACTACTTCGACGAAGAGCTGAAGAAGTTGCCCGTTTACAAGAACGCTCAGCCTACCCTTTCTTTGCTCACCATTACGTCAAACGTAATGTATGGCAAGAAGACGGGTGCAACTCCCGATGGCCGCGAAGCAGGTGTAGCTTTCGCTCCAGGTGCCAACCCCATGCACGGACGTGACAAGAGCGGTGCAGTTGCTTCTTTGGCTTCAGTAGCTAAATTGCGCTACCGCGACTCACAAGACGGTGTTTCTAACACGTTTAGCATCGTACCCCAAAGTTTGGGCCGAACTGCTGAAGACCGTGTTGAGAACCTCGTTACAATGATGGACGGCTACTTTACCAAGGGTGCACACCACCTCAACGTGAACGTACTCAACCGCGAAATGCTTGAGGACGCTATGGAACACCCCGAGAAGTATCCTCAACTCACCATTCGCGTGAGCGGTTACGCTGTTAACTTCGTAAAGCTTTCTCGCGAACATCAGTTGGAGGTAATCTCACGCTCGTTCCACGAACGTATGTAATACACGCACCAGAACATTAAATATTCTATCCACTTTCAATCACTATGCAAAGTTTTATACTATCTTTGCATAGTGTTTTTTTTACATTATAAATCTAACCATTTAACATGAAGAATATTTACCTATTACTCTCCGCTGCCCTCGTTTTGGGCGCTTGCCAAAGTGATGCTTTAGACGAAGCTTCCGTTCAACCCAACACTCCTACAACCACTATTACCCCTACCCCACAAGTTTCTTTTGCACAACCCGATGGGGCCGTTAAACTTAGCGACAACACAGCACAGGCCGTATGGCAACTCCTGCAAAAGGTGTCGCCCGAACAAGCCTTGCAATTAGGCGAAACCGAAATAACCGATGCGCAGTACGCTGAAATTAAAGAATTTGTGGACGCTAATCTCAAGGACGAATACCAATACAAGACGTACCTCAACATTTTCCAATGGATTGTCAAAAACGTGAAGTACGCCTCGACGGGAGAAGCGTATCTCAATCCCTACGACGTATTTAAATATAAAACTTGCATTTGCCAAGGCTACGCCAATCTACTCAAGACCATGTGCTTAACGCAAGGCATCCCCTGCTTCGTGGCCAATGGTTGGCTGAGCACCATTGGTGGACACGCGTGGAACTACGTTTATGCCGACGGCGATTGGTATGTGAGCGACCCCACTAACAATCAAGAGTATAAGGCGGCTAACGTTGCAGGTTACCAAAAGACGCTCATTCCTCAACGCATCGACTTCAACCTCTTTGAAGACGATAAGTGCGTCTACAACTATCAAGAGGGACAACTCAACGTGACAAAGGTAAAGGATACGAACAGCAACAGTTTGGTACTTCCCTATAGCATAGCAGGATTTCAAATAACATCGTTCCAACTCAACGAAAAGATGCCCGACAGCGTTACGCATCTTTACGTTGGTGCCAATCTTGTCACCTTTGGTTATACACCTGAGAGCATGGGGCGCTTTTGTCCCAATCTGGAAGCCATCGAGATTGACCCACAAAACAAAGATTTAGAATCGTATAGTGGCGTCGCTTATCTCACTACCAACAAAAGTTATCCATACTTCGTGCCTGCTGGCATCAAACGCATTGAGTTACGCCCCATGGAAGTTATGGACAAGAACACGCTTTCTTTCCTTGACAAGCTCGAAGAGATAGTCATTGCCGAAGGCACAAAACGCATCGAACAGTATGCCGTAGAGAAGTGTCCCAACCTCAAAACGGTTTACGTACCCAACAGCGTTACCTACATCGACAAGAATGCCTTTGCCGACTGTGGTAATTACCAAATCATCAACACAACAACGGGCATTCACGAGGTAAGAAAGTAAGCACGAAAGTTTTTATATAGCCTTTATCATGATGCAGCCATACATTGACATTATGATAAAGGCTACTTGCAAAACAAATCATGAACAAATAAGCAATATTATAAAAGGCGACTCACAAATTAGAAAAAGATTCTTGGTTAATAAAGGCGACGAACTATCAATACTTAATACAGACGATATTAATTACATAATGGTTGATCAAAAGAACATTTTTGCCTATACTGATAAGGGAAGAGCTTATAAATTAAACTCTTCAATGGATGTTCTAGAGAAAACCTTTGATAATAATAAATTCTTTCGAGTTAGTCGAAAATACATTGCCAATATAAAAGCAATCAAAAAATTAGTTTTGTTTTTTAATTCAAAGTTAATTGTAAAAATTAAAGGGTGCCCCGATGATAACATTATTATTAGTAATGATCGTGTAAAAGCACTAAAAGAATGGTTAGACAAATAAAAGATATAGCTATATTATTACTTACATTACTTAGCAGCACTCCAATATATGCCCATAATTATAGGAATGCAGAATCTACACAGCCCACTCATCACCTCGTATGCGCTTATGCGGAATTATTTTCCGTTGATGTGTGGAAACTTGAAGCGGCTTATCACTGGTTTCCTATTAAGTACATAGGAATAGGAGGGGCTATAGGTGCATGGAAACAATATATCGAAGACGGAGTACCAAGTACTCCGCAATGGTGTGTTGACGATAAGAGCGCTAAAATGTATAACGGCTATTTCATGCCATCTGTGATAATGAAATCTCCTTCGTTTATTAAATCTGAAAATGTTCAATTAGGTCTCATGAGCGAAGTAGGTTTTATGATGAACATACCATACAGAAAGGTTGAAATAGGTAGATTTACGAATAACGAATACTACGTTTACGACAGAGTAAGTTGCAATAAAGGGGAATGGTCTGCCATTAACATTCGAGCAGGAGTTTACCTAAACTGTGATGCTATTAGCATCTCTTTAGGATATGTATTCTCTAATCTTGACATTTACGGTATGCATCGTAACATGCAATATAAAGGCACCAAATTCAATCAATTTTATCCCAAACGCAGAAACACTGGAGGGGCATTCCTAATGGTAGGTTATTCTTTTTAAATTTGTCATATATACGAGGGAGTATTGAAATAGCCCTTAGTTTTTTCTTATTAAATCCATTTTATCGCACTTTCTAATTATATCTAAAGCTCGTTTTATCACCATAAGCACATATCCGAATATATGCCGTTTCAGAATAGAAAACACAAAGTTTTTCATCTGTAGTGTTCCATAATGCGCCAAAGCGGAGTCTAGAATGGTGTGTTCGTAATGTCAATATCTCTTACCTTCTCGGGTGGATGAATAACGACAATTTATCTACTTTTTCTGCACTCAAAAAAATAGCCCACCTCATTACTATATGAGGTGGACTATTATTTTTTCTACGCTATTCGCGTATTACTTTGCTTCTTTTTCAGCCTTAATCTGTTCGTTTACGGCCTTGATTTTTTCAACGATTTCGTTAAGGTCTTCCTTCAAGCGTTCTACCTTCTTTTCGATATCAGCAACTAATGAGTTGCCTTTCTTTGAACTTGAACGGAAGAAGGTGAGATTGGTTTCGTAATTCTGAATTTCCTGCTTCTTGTTCTCCAACGCATTCTGTAAGCGGCCACGCTCGCGAGTGAGTTCAGAGCCACCCTTATCGGCTACATTCTTGCGGAAGTTGTCCATGCGACGACGGCCAGCCGTTTCGTGCAATGTGTCGTAAATCTTATCACAGAGCTCGCGATAACGACGATACATCTTCTCCTTCTTGCTATAAGGCACGTGACCTATCTCGTTCCAACGAGCCTGCAACTCACGTACACTCTTCAACAAATCATCGCTTGCATTTTCTACCAACTTTTCGAGCTCAGCGATAACGCCCTTCTTGAGTTCAAGGTTAGCTTCTTCTTCCTTACGCTGACCTGCATTGGCTGCATTCTTCTGCTCAAAGAAGTAGTTACAAGCATCGTTAAAGCGCTTCCAAATAGCGTCAGATACTTTGTGAGCTACAGGGCCAATGGCCTTCCATTCCTTCTGCAACTCTACGAACTTATTCGTCGTTGCGCCCCAATCGGTGCTATCTTTCAAAGCTTCTGCCTTCTCAATCAAAGCATTCTTAGCTGTGAGGTTAGCATTCAACTTCTCACGGTTAGCCTTGAAGTAAGCCGTCTTAGCTTGAAAGAAGCGGTCGCAAGCCATGCGGAAGCGTTCGAAGATTTCGGCATTTACCTTACGAGGTGTAAAGCCTACTGTCTTCCACTCAGCCTGAATGGCCAACACTTGTTTGGTCATCTCTTCCCACTGTGCATAAGTCTTCAAGCCGTCAAACTCAAGGGCTTCAACTTGTTGACAGAGCTCTGTCTTCTTAGCCAAATTTTCTTCTTCCTTTGCCTTGATAGCCTCAAAGTGGTCTTGGTGGCGCTTGTTGATAACGGTCGAAGCATCTTTGAAGCGCTTCCATATCTCGTCACGCAACTCCTTGGCTACAGGACCTGTCTCGCGATACTCCTGGTGCAACTTCTGCAATTGGTGGAAAGCTGAGATGGGGTCTTCTACATCGGCCAACTTTTCAGCAGCTTCGCAAAGGTGGGTCTTGATTTCAAGATTTTTCTTGAAGTCATAGGCACGCATCTCATGGTTCAAGCGCAATTGGTCGTAGAACTGTTCTGTATAGAGTTGATAGTTCTTCCACAATTCTGTAGCATTCTCAGCAGGAACGGCCTTGAGTTCTTTCCACTCAGCCTGCAATTCTTTCACCTCGTTGTAGCCCTTATCAGCGTCCTCAGGGGTAGCAGCCAAAGCCTTGATACGTTCGATAATCTCTTGCTTACGCTTCAAGTTCTGCTGCTTCTCAGCCTCAAGTGCTTCGGCCGCCTTATTGCGCATCTCACGAATGAGCGATAATTGAGCCTTGAAATTCTCTTCGTCCATGTCGGGAGCAGGCATAAAGTCTTCAGCTTTGCCACCCTCTTCAATGAACTTTTCGCGAGCACTCGCTACGTCAGCATTGTGGAAGCGATAGTAGAGCATTTTAAGGTGGTCAAGTTCAGTTCGCTCTACGTTACCACCATTATATACGATCTGCTTCAACACTTCAATCACCTCAGCCTTTGTCTTAGGTTCAGCGGGCTTTTCAGCAGCAGTAGTGGTTTCTGTTGTTTCGTTTGAAGTGGCAGTCTGAATAGCCTCTTCAGTAGTGTTCTCAGCCGAAGTGCTTTCAGGTGCTACGACCTTTTGTTCTTCCACTTCAGCAGTGTTCTTGATTTCGTCCATAATAATTAGGATAGGATCAGTTCGCTAATAGCGCAGTCGTGAAAGCGCGCTATTATTTATTAAATAAGTTATAGGATTGGTGTGAAACGTATGCACGACTTTGTGTAAGGGCTATAAGCATTTAGCACCAACACAAAGTCGTGGCCGTTGCACTGTTTATTTGTGCAAATAAAGTTATTTTATTTTGTTCTGCAAAGGTTTTGCTTTAAAATCTTTGTTCAAAAGGAATTAAATCCAAGCTTTCCAGCGGAAAAGGCCATAAAATATGCCTGTTACGACTATCGAAGCGATGATTACCACGGGAAAACCCCACCACACGGTTTCCATGCCACTTACCAAGTTCATACCAAATATACTAGCTATCAACGTGGGGAACATCAAGATAATGGAGACGGAGGTCATCTGTTTCATCACGCCCGCCATATTGTTATTAATAATGCTGGCGTAGGTCTCCATGGTAGAGTCAAGAATATTGGTGTAGATGTTGGTCGTCTCGCGTGCCTGGTTCATCTCAATCGTTACGTCCTCAATGAGGTCAGCATCGAGTTCGTCGACTGGGAGTTTAAACTTCAACTTCGATAGCAGCGTTTCGTTACCACGAATAGAGGTGATAAAGTAGGTCAAACTATCTTGTAGACGTGAGAGTCCAACGAGATCTTCATTATCAATTTGTCTATCAAGGTTACGTTTAGCCTCTTCAAGCAACACATTGATTTGCTTCAATCGCTTCAAGTACCATACCGCTGAGGAGAGGAAGAGGCGGAACACCAAGTCTACGGAGTCGGTAAATCCTTGATTGCGCTTTTGTTGGTACGAAACGAAGTCTATCATCATATTCGTCTCGTAGTTACACACGGTCACACATACACCTTTATTTAATATAATGCCCATTGGAATGGTAGTATGGGGTGTGCGTGAAGCGACCTCTTTCACATAGGGTATACGCAAGATGATGAGCGACCACCCTTCGTCGTATTCATAACGTGAGCGTTCGTCTTTATCTCGGATGTCGTCTAAGAAGTAATCAGGGATTTTGAGTTCGTTAATTAAGAAGTCCTCGTCCTCGGGTGTAGAACACGTAACCTGCACCCAGCAGTCGGGTGCCCATTCGTCAATGGTTTGTAGCGTTTTGTTGTAATTCCAGTAAGTACGCATAAAAACAGGTTGTTTACAAAGTGATGCGGGTAATCATGTAACATGCGCACAACGTATCCTCCGATACGAAAAAGGGGTACGCAGCTAACATGAGCCTTTTGCACAGCCTGTTTCGGATCGGCTTCAATCGTTGGTTTCCGCGTGATAGTCGTCCATTTTGTTATTAATAATAATTGGTATGAGTGATTTTTTACAGAGTCTCACCCTTTGACTCATTTTTGCGAAGCAAAAGTACAAATAATCTCTGAAATGGGGAATATGAATGAGAGATAAACTGCAAATTGTCGAAGAGTCCACGAACCACCCTAACGGCCTCACCCCCTACCCCCTCTCCTTGAGGAGAGGGGGGACAAGTCACCTTTTCTTGCTCATTTTCAGGAAATATCTCAAGCAAGAAACTGGGAGAAAAAAGGTAACTTCAGTCTCCCTCTCCTCAAGGAGAGGGGGTTAGGGGGTGAGGCCCAATTGCAGTTTATCACCTATTTTCTCGCTCAAACGCAGCGCGGTGTTTCATAACTGACTTTAGGTTGTTATTGGCCCATTCGGTAAGTTGCAGAATGATAGGCACTAACGATGTACCCGTCGCAGTGAGTTCGTACTCTACACGAATCGGTACCTCTGGGTAGACTGTACGTTCAACCAAGCCATCGGCTTCGAGCGTGCGTAAAGTGTTGGACAGAACTTTGGTTGAGATGTCGGGAATTAACTTTCCCAACTGATTAAAACGACAGCTGCCATTCTCGCTTAATATGAGAATGACCAACAGCGACCACTTATTGCCAAAGCGCGAAACAACATTACGTATGGGGCAAATCTCAACGATTGAAAATTTTTCTGATTTTTTTGCCATTGTTTTCCGTTGTTAATCACCAAAAGTGAGTTATTGGTAACTTACTAAGCATTTTGTCACGTCTTGCACGCTATTTGAAAACGCTCTACCTTTGCACTATCAAAAGTAAAGTTACCTTACTTTACAAAGTTAGTAAACATTATTCATAGCAACTCATTATTCTACAAAAAAAATGAAAGAGATTAAGACCATTGCTTCTGCTGCAAACTTTAGCGCTATCAGTGTAGGCGCACTCAACGAATTAGGCGATTATGTATTAGAACTCGGCCCTGAGGTAAAGATACCAGGCAAGGTGTTTGGCGGTGCTGCCTTAGGCGCTACTGGTAGTGAATTTTCATTCCAAGTGTTCCAACCTGGCACAGAATCAGGTTTTCTTCACACGCACAAGAACCACGAAGAACTTTACTTCTTCCTCAGCGGGAAGGGTGAGTTCCAAGTTGACGGTGAAGTCTTCCCCATTGCTGAGGGCAGCGTAGTACGTGTTAATCCTGCTGGAAGACGTTCGGTACGCAACAATGGCACTACCCCACTCGTTATGCTCTGCGTACAATATCGTGGCAACACATTCACCTCAGAAGATGCTGCTGATGGTGTTATTCTGAATGAAGAAGTGAAGTGGTAATACAATACATTAAAGCCTCTCCCCCTAAGTCCCTCCCTATTCGGGGAGAGGCTTAGGGGGAGAGGCTAATTTGCAGTTTATATTACTTCAACTTGCTGCAAGCTTCCTTGATACGGCGAAGAGCTTCAACAATGTTTTCGTCACTCGTGGCATAGCTCATGCGGAAACATTCGGGCGAACCAAAGGCGGCACCACCGACTGTGGCTACATGACCTACTTCGAGGAGATAAATGGCAAAGTCCATAGAATCCTTAATGACACGTTCACCATCTGTCTTACCAAAGTAATAGCTGCACTTGGGGAAGAGGTAGAAAGCACCGTGCGGATCGTTTACTTCAAAGCCCGGCACTTCCTTGGCCAACTTCACAATCAAATTCTTACGACGCTCGAAAGCTTGACGCATTTCTTCTACGCACTCTTGTGGACCTGCGAAAGCCTCAGTAGCGGCTACTTGACTTACAGAGCAAGGACCGCTGGTATACTGTCCCTGCAACTTGCTGCAAGCCTTTGCAATTTCGAGCGGAGCTGCTAAGAAACCAATACGCCAACCTGTCATAGCATAAGCTTTTGACACGCCATTGATGACAATCGTACGCTCTTTCATGCCCTCACAAGCAGCAATAGAAGCATGTTCACCTACGTAGTTGATGTGTTCGTAAATCTCATCGCTGATGATGTAAACGCCCTCGTGCTTGCGCAATACTTCAGCCAAAGCTTCTAATTCAGCTTTGCTATAGACCGATCCCGTAGGGTTGCTGGGAGAGCAAAGAATGATAGCACGTGTCTTAGGCGTAATGGCAGCCTCAAGTTGAGCGGGTGTAATTTTGAAATCTTGTTCAATCTTAGCTTCTACAAAGACGGGCTTACCATCAGCCATGAGCACCATTTGTGGGTAGCTTACCCAATAAGGAGCGGGGATAATCACCTCTTCGCCCGGTGAAACGAGCGCCATAACGGCATTACAAACACACTGCTTGGCACCATTTGACACGACGATTTGCTCGGGCGCATAAGTCAAGCCGTTTTCGTTCTGCAACTTATTGCAGATAGCCTTGCGCAAAGCAGGATAACCTGCTACGGGAGAATAACGAGAATAATTTTCGTCGACGGCTTTCTTTGCAGCCTCTTTTATATGGTCAGGAGTATTAAAGTCGGGTTCACCTACTGAAAGGTTGATAATGTCAACGCCTTGCGCCTTGAGTTCTGCACTCTTTTGCGACATGGCAAGCGTGGCTGAAGGAGCCAAACGGTTTACAAGTGTTGAAAGCATGTATTTAAAGGTTTTACGTTAGGATAATATATACAATTACCTAACTGATTCAACTGTTATAATTGTTTCGAATAAGCAAAAAGGTGATAAGAGAAGCATTTCGTGGAGGAATGATTCTCTTATCACCTTATTATATTAACTGCGGCGGTTGCCGAAAATGCGAAGCAAGTAAAGGAAGAGGTTGACAAAGTCAAGATAGAGCGATAAGCTACACATGAGAGCAATCTTCAATAGATTTTGATCGCCTAAATTGGCTGACGCACGGAGTATATCTTTCATCTTCTGCGTATCGTATGCCGTAAGGCCACAGAAAAGAATGATACCCACATAGGTAAGCACCCAACTAAAAGTGGTGCTCGCTACGAAGATGTTGACAATCGTGCCTAAGACGAGGCCTATCAATGCCATCATCAAGAAACGTCCCATGCCTGAGAGGTCTTTTTTAATGAAAGCTCCTACCAATGACATTGCACCAAACGTACCAGCCGTAACAAAGAAGGTGGTAGCCACGCTCTCCATGGTGTAAGCCAATAGAATGACCGACAAAGTGGCACCATTCAGTATAGAGTAAAGCCCAAACATGATACCAGCCACGGGGAATGACATACGCATGATGTTGGCCGAAAGTATCCAAACCAAAGCTATCTCACCGATGAGCATGCCCAAAAGTACAGCACGACTGCCTATGATAGAGTATAGCAGACTTTCATTACCAGCCACGTAGTAAGCTGTTAAGCCTGTCAGCACCAAGGCCATGGTCATCCAGACGTACACCTTGTTCACAACGCTTGAGAAAGCCAACGTAGTGTTCACTTTACCTGTTTGCTCTGCAACATTGAGGTCGTAACCATAGAAGTTGTTATATTCTGACATAATCGTTTCAATTTAAATTACAAATGCAAAGTATGTCCCATGCGCACCTTTTTGGTTTCAAGGTATCGCTTGTTGTATTTGTTTGGCGTGATTTCGATGGGAACGTTTTCGGTAATCTCTAAGCCGTAAGCTTCGAGGCCTACACGCTTTACGGGATTGTTGGTGAGCAAGCGCATCTTGTGTACACCTAACATACCCAATATCTGTGCGCCCACGCCATAGTCGCGTTCATCGGGGTCGTAACCTAAATGTACGTTGGCATCAACCGTGTCATAGCCTTCTTCTTGCAACTTGTAAGCAGCTATCTTGGCCATAAGACCGATACCACGTCCTTCTTGATTCAAATAAAGTACAACTCCCTTGCCTTGCTCGTCAATCATGCGCATAGCTTTGTGAAGCTGTTCGCCACAATCGCAACGTTCAGAACCGAAGATGTCGCCTGTCATACATGAAGAGTGAACGCGCACCAAAACGGGTTCGTCCGCTTTCCACTCTCCCTTGATAAGGGCGATGTGTTCCAGTCCATTGCTCTTTTGACGGAAAGGTATCAAACGGAAGTGTCCATACTCTGTAGGCATGTCTACTTCTTCTCCTTGCTCTACCAAACACTCCGTCTTGAGACGATAAGCAATGAGGTCCTTAATCGTGATGATATGTAATCCTTCGCGCTGAGCAAATTCTTGTAACTGGGGCATACGCGCCATCGTGCCGTCTTCGTTTAATATCTCGATTAAGCAAGCAGCGGGTTGCATACCTGCCAAACGAGCCAAGTCAACGGCTGCTTCGGTGTGTCCTGCACGCGCCAAGACGCCACGATCTTGTGCATAAAGCGGATTGATGTGACCAGGGCGACCGAAACTTTCGGGGCGGCTATCAGGATTGGCCAATGCACGAATGGTAGCTGCACGGTCGTGACAACTTACGCCCGTAGTGCAACCTTCAAGAAGATCGACCGTTACGGTGAACGGAGTGCCCAACATACTGGTGTTAGTCTGCACTTGATGTTCCAATCCAAGTTGATTGCAACGTTCGATTGTAATAGGAGCGCAAAGCACACCACGGCCGTTGCGTAACATGAAGTTAACGTGTTCTGGAGTGGCTAATTCTGCAGCAAGAATAAGGTCGCCTTCATTTTCGCGATCTTCATCGTCTACTACAATAACGAACTTACCTTTTTTAAAATCATCAATGGCCTCTTCTACGGAGGCGAGCTTAAATGAACTCATATATTTGTATATGCAAGTAGCTTTGTTAATAATCTATTCGGGTGCCTGTTCGGGCAATTTTAGTTGGCGAGTGCCTTCTTCGGGCAAAGGTAGTAAATCCTTTCCACTGTCATCAACATTCTGTGGTGCATTTGACGAATTTGGAGCGTCTTTTTCGTTTTTTTCAATCTTTTCTTCTCCCTTTGTACGCTGATGATGCTTCCAGGCTTTCCAACCATAGTAACCACCAGCCGACAAAGCTGCGATGATAACAAGAACTAAAACGACACGCTTCGTCCAAAGCAAAACTTTCTTTCGACGCTGCGAAGTAGGAGTCTGAGCTCTTACCGACGATACCACAGCATCGTCATCGCCTTCATCAGCCGTGAACGTACCATTCAATACGGCCTGTAAGCGGTCGCATGTGCGAACGATGACACGCATGTCGCGGAAGAGACGTAAGCGGAAGCGCCATATACGTAACCACAACACAAGACCTAAGGGGAATACCACGCCTGCCATGACATTAAGCCAACGTTTATGGAAAGGTGAGGTGTGTGCTTGTGTGAAGAGAATAGGCAAGTTGTTGAGTTCGGCCAATACTTGGCGGTCTTTACTATTGGAGAGTTCCTCAACAATAGCTTCCATACGATCACTGAGGCGCGCTACTTCGGTGTCTTCTTGATAACGGAAGAATATGTTGATGTAGTTCGGAGCGCGATAGAGGTTTTTCCGTTTATTATACTGTAAGCAGTCTTGTTTGAGGGCTTCTATTTCAGAAGGAAGCACGTCCAATCGTGGGTCATCAATAATCACTTCTTTACGGAATATATGACGCTTTGCCGGGAGTCCCAACAAACGATTGAAGAAGTGGCGATAAGCATCGATATTGAATACCACGGAGTCTTTGTTGGCCTTATAGGTAAAGAACACGCCAAAGGGAGCAATCACAATAGAGCTAAACCACATGCCAAACATCATGTTTACATTGCCTTCACGCGCCATTTTCATACCCCATGTATAGACTAAGTACCATACAATAAAGATAGCCACCGAAATAACTGTCGGCATACCCAAACCGCCCTTACGAATAATCGCTCCTAAGGGGGCACCCACGAAGAAGAAGAGTAAACAAGCCAATGAGTAAGTTATCTTGTTATGCCACTCTACCCAGTGTGAGCGTATGTCTTTCATTTCGTCTTTCGTATTAACGCTTTTCCAATCTAAGTCTGCCGTAGCGGACTGGACAGTGGTTAGCGCTTGTTGGCGTGCCAACTGCATCCTGTCAGCCCCCACGCGCGATGTAAGCGTATCAAAGTTGACAGCTTTTGCTGCTGCACGCGCCTGCAACAGACGCATCATCTGCAACGAATCGTTCTTACTTATTTTAGGGCGACGATAGTAAGTAAGTTGTGCATCTTTGTAATACTGTCTACCAAGCGAGTCGAGATTGCGATTCATAGAGTCAACACTCTGCTCTATTTGGCGCATATTCTTCGAAGAGGCCATACCTGAGAGCAAGCTCTTATCCATCATATTGAAGTTGCTATCAAAGTCGATAAGCAACGTCTTAAAGATGAACGTTTCGCGATCAAAGGGTTCGTGTGCTCCATTTTGCATCATGGCTTGTGCACTACCTGCCGACTGAAGACTTTCAAACTGCTCACCGTCCCAAAGTTCAAGACGAAGGTGCTTTTTGTCTTTAGTTATCTCCAAACGTGCTGAGTCGGCCAAAACGATCTGAGCACGGTCAAAGCCTTGATCGGTCTTATAAATAATGGTTTGATAGAGCATGCCTGTCTCAATATTCTTACGCTGAACGAATATATTGATATTGGGCACACCATTATAGAAAACGCCTTCAGGTATCTCCACCGCAGGCGACTGTTGGCGCATACTGAAGATCATGGTCTTCAGTTCCATCTGCGCATTGGGCGAAGCTACATTCTGAAAGTAGAAAGAGGCTCCTGACATCAGCAAGGCAAAGATTGCTAAGGGGCGCATCACACGGATAAGCGGAATACCTGCTGCCTTTATTGCTAAAAGCTCGAACGACTCTCCCAAATTACCAAAGGTAATCAAGGAAGCCAATAACACCGAGAGAGGTAAAGAGTCACGCACTAAGGTGATAGCCATATACCAATAGAACTTAGCTAACACGTCGAACGTAAGTCCTTTACCAATTAAGTCGTCTACATACTTCCATGTAAACTGCATCATGAAGACGAAGAGCACGACAAAAAAGGCTCCAGCAAATATCAGCAGGAACTTCTTTAATATATATATATCAAGCTTTTTAATGAGTGTCATTGTTATGAACAAAGCAAACTTGAGCGCATGGCTCCTCGCTTTATTGGTTTAATCTGTGCAAAAATACAACTTTTTTCGCGCCTAACGGATATTTTACGTGTGAAGTAGAACAAGTAAACTGCAATTGGACCTCTCCTCTACCCCCTCCCCGACCGATGAGGGAGAACAGATTCCCCTTACTTGCTGCGCTTCTAACTGACAAACAGCAGAAAGTTCAAACAGTAAGTGTTACTTATTTCCCTTCTCTGGTCACGGAAGAGGTAAAGAGGAAAGGCCCAATTGCAGTTTTCAAAAATATACAAAAACATAACACAATTAAGCCAATAAAAAAAGCAGTCACAACTTTCGTTGCAACTGCTTTAGTAGCGCGAGACAGGATTGAACTGTCGACCTCATGATTATGAATCATGCGCTCTAACCATCTGAGCTATCGCGCCATGCTTTAGCTTGCGAGTGTCTTTGTTTCTCGTTTGCGAGTGCAAAGGTACAACAAATTTCATAAACACCAAACATTTCCCTACTTTTTTTGAAAAATATTTTCAAGAAAATACACAAAACAGCATATAAACATTTGATTATCAGCATTATAAATCATTACAAGAAAACATATAAAAAAAATATTTCTACAACGCACCGTGCGTTGACTGTTTCAGATTCGCGTGTATAAACTACAAATTATCTAAATCCGAACTTTAGTTTATAGAAATCTTTGACACACCATGCGCCACAAAAAAGTGCAGCTAACACTTTTGCGTTAGCTGCACTTATACATTATAATACGAATTCAAGTGTATTACTGAATACGGAAACGGATCGGGAGACGGAACCATACAGGAACGGGGTGACCTTGCTGCTTAGCAGGTACGAAGCGGTGAAGCTTACGTACTACGGCTGCGGCTGCTTGGTCGCATTCCTTAGAAAGTGACTTCTCAACCTTAACAGCGCTTACAGAACCATCAACGTCTACCTTGAAACGAAGTACTACAGTACCCTGCAATTCTTGTTCCTGAGCGATAGCGGGGTAAACGAGATTCTTGCTTACGAACTGAAGCAAAGCAGCCTCACCACCAGGATAAGTAGCTGGAACTTCTACGATAGCATTATCTACTACTTCAGGTTCCTTGGGAGGAACTGTCGTACCACCAGCACGCTGGTTCTCCTTCAAGTCGTCAATGTTGATACCGCTGTTATCACCATTAGGGTTGGTGTAGTCTTGAGCAGCGATAGCGAACTTATTCTTGGTAACTTCATCCTGAGTCTTGAGTTCCTTAGAATGATCTACCTTGTCGTCTTCAACGATCTTAGGAACAGTGAACTGAATAGAAGACTTTACGTTAACCTTCTCAACAGGCTTTTCGTATTCGAGTTCGGGTTCTTTCTTTTTAGGTTGTTCCTTCTTAGGTTCGTCCTTCTTCAATTCTTGAAGTTCGGTAACCTCTTCAGAAGCCATATCTTTGCCACTTGCCAATGCTTGCTCTACTGCTGACTTAGCCAACAGAATAGCAGCAACTGCTACAATGGCAATGAGTACAATGATGATTGCACGGAGTTGGAACTTGCCTTTATTGGCGCGGTTACGATAAGCTCCGTACTCCTTGTTACGTCCTTCGAAGACCAAGTCACACCATTGTTTTGATGCTAAATCTATTTTAGACATATTGTTATACTTAGCTTATTGTTATTACTGCGCAGTGCCGTTCTTGAGAGCCTCAATCTTGAGTCTGTCACCGTCTGCAAACTTATCAATTACGTAACGACCAATGCTGCAAATCTGCATTTCGTCGAGCACCTGAATAAGGTTATCATAAGTTGCCTTGTCAGAAGCCTTAATGATTACACTTGGCGTGTATTCAGCGTTCTTAATCTTGTTCAGCTCTTCCTTATACTGTGCTTTCTGCTTTTGCTCCTGTTGTACATTAGAGGTCGCCATACGAGCGTACTTGTCCTTCAATGCTTGTACAGCCTTTACAGCCTGAGGATTGCTCTCGAGGAGCACCTTGCGGAGACCATTCTTGCCATACGTAGTTGCGAACAATTTACCTTCGTCGGGAATATCGGTACCACCATCAGGTTTACCCTTGAAGTAGTAGAGCGTGTTATTCTCATCGATGAGGATAGTGATAGCCTTAGAAGCGGCTACCTGACTCTGATTCTCTTCTTTGATGTCTTCCTTATCCGAAGGCATAGAGATTTCCATAGTCTGCGGTTTGAGAAGAGTCGTACAAAGCATGAAGAATGTCACGAGCAACATGATCATATCCACCATCGGCGTGAAGTCCACGCGCGAGCTCATCTTCTTTTGTTTACTTCCACCTAATTTTGCCATAACATTCAAATTTTAGTTTTCTACGCCCTTGAGTGAGGTAATCAAGTTGTAACGATTTTCCTCAATCTCACGTAGAGAATCCATAACTCTTTTAATTACAGCGTAGGAAGTAGACTTATCAGCCTTGATTGCAATACGCATATTCTCGCCACACGCCTCACGGGCTGTGCTTACCCAGGTCTTCAGCTCATTGTTTACGCTGTCGCAAGGAATACCAGCTTCTTTGCTCTTAGTGAGCAATTCATTCTTGTTGTCGCCACTGGCCAACCAACCATGAATGGTGTTGAGCGGTGTACCGAATGTAGGAGCCTGTGCAAATTCCTTCACTTCCTGTGGCGTAAGGCTCAACTTACCAGCCTCGTTCATCGCATCAGCGAGTTTAGTAAGGCCTTCGGGAGAGTCCATTGTCATGAACACCTTGCCGTTCTTCTCTACGAAGATAGTGAGCAAGTTGGTAGAAGGAATCTTGATTTCAGAAACAGATCCAGGTGTTACCACCTTAATCGGTTCTTCCTTAACGAAAGTTGCAGTCAACATAAAGAAGGTAAGCAGCAGGACCATGACATCGCTCATAGGCGTCATGTCTATGAACGTATCTTGTTTTTTGATTTTAAAACGTCCCATGTCTTAAATACCTTTTTATGCGATTAGTGAGTTGCTGAGAAAGTTTCTACGATAGTGAAACCAACTTCGTCGAGGCTGAAAGTCAAGCGGTCGATCTTGTTAGTGTAGTAGTTGTAAGTAATAACGGCGAGCGCACCAGTTGCGATACCAGAGGCAGTATTAACAAGTGCCTCAGAGATACCTACTGAAAGTGCTGAAGAGTCAGCACCACCTTCACCTGCACCCATTGCAGAGAATGACTTGATCATACCCAATACAGTACCGAACAAACCCATCAAAGTACCGAGTGTTACGATAGTACCGATGATAGGAAGGTTTTCTTGCATCATAGGCATTTCAAGAGCGGTAGCTTCTTCCAACTCCTTCTGGATTGAAAGCACCTTCTGTTCCTTAGTAAGAACGGTGTTTTCTTCCATTTCCTTGTACTTGCGGAGTGTAGCGCCTACAACGTTTGCTACAGAACCACGTTGCTTGTCGCAAAGTTGCTGAGCCTTAACGAGGTCGTTCTGACGGAGAGCTACCTTGATATCGGCAACGAACTTAGTCAAGCTTGTACGGCCGTAAGCATTGCGGATAGCGAAGAAGCGTTCGATAGCCAAAGCTACTACGGTTACGAACAAAGTCCAGATGATAGGTACAACGAAACCACCTTTGTAGACTGTACCGATAATACCTGCAGGTTCGTATGTGTTATCAGAAAGGAATGAGAACATTGCGGGGTCACCTTCTGTACCCTTGAAGTTGCTGAGTGCACCAGCACCGAAGAGGTAGAGTGCCAAAGCAATGAAGAAACATACGATGATTACGGCGAAACCTGACTTGATGCCGGTAAAGCCCTTTGATTGTTGTTTGGGTGCACCCTTGGGTGCGCTAGCATTTGTAGTTGCCATTGTTGTAAAAATTAATTGTTTGTAGAAATTATAGTTATTGAATTTCAATTAAATTGCCACATACGCTTTGCATACGGACTTTTATTACGGGGCAAAGATAATACTTAAAAAAACAATGACCGATATTTTACTCATTTTTTTTGGCTTTTATCGGCTTTGTACACCTAAAAAAATAAAAACGTTTATCATAAGCACTTAAAGGGAAGAAAAGATTTCCAAAGTTTGGGTTCTATAGCAACACATCATGTGGATAAAGTCGATAAATTGCAGTTGATATTGTTTCTACACGAATCATTGCAAAGCCTTTTTATGCCCATAACGATAAAAGGCTTAACGAATCTATTTTCGTTAAGCCTTTTAACTTTATTTACCCAGTGCTACACTACCCGAACCTATCATTTGTCCGTCGGCAAAGATGTAAGCGGAATAGGTACCTCCCCCTAAGAACTCGCTTACTGGCACATAGACAGTAGCATGAGCTTCCTGACCGGTATATTCTATTGTCTTAGCAGCAGAATAACCGATTGTTTTATTTTCGTAATGGAAACTACCCGACTGATTAACCACTTGCTGACCTGGTTTGAGCAAACGTACATAGATAGTACGATTACCAGCCGCTGCTGTTACGTTGCGCGTAATGGTGAACGATACGGCAAAGCGAGCGATGTCCTTACTCTTCTTGGCATTCTTGCCATTCTTCTTCAGCGGAGCAACTGAAACGCCCGTTGCATTGAGTTGCGCAGCAATGGCTACTCGTTCATTGAGGTGAGAGTTCTCGGCCTGAATGTTGGAGTTTTCTTGACGCACACGTTCTGCATCAGCACGTGCTAAGTCGCGTTCACCTATCAGTGCGTGATTCATTTGCTGTAAAGAATCTACTTGACGAATGTAGTCACGCAATACGGCACGTACCGTGGCCAATTCACGCTTTAAGCGCAAGATTTCAGCCGAGCTACTGGCCTTGGTATTTTGCAACTCTTTGAGCAAAGCCTCTGCACGGGCTTGCTCTTGATTTAAGCGATTGACAAGCGAGTCGTCTTTCACGCCTTTTTTCAATTCTCCGTATTGGCTGGCAAACTCAGCATATTGGTTTTCCATTTCCTTCTTATCGAGTTCAGCCAATTGGCGTAATTCGCTCAGTTCACGCTCTTTATCTTCTAATTTCTTCTTATCGCTATTGCAAGCCACGAAGGTGCTGAACGAAGAAAGCACCATAATAACAAGCAATAAATGAGATAACTTTTTCATGTCTTACACCTAATATATAAGGAATGTGCAGATGCAATCAAATTGTCAAAAGGCACTTTTCTCACATCTGCACATTCTATTACAGATTGTTTACCAAACTTTATTATTCAATCACTGTTGTCCAACCATGAACATCAGGTTCTGTACCATACTGAATGGCACGAAGGTGGGTATAAAGTTTTTCACTCCAAGGCCCAGGTTTTCCGTCCTTTGAGATGACGTAGCTCTTATGATTTTCAAGGTCGTCAATCTTGCGAATAGGGCTGATAACGGCTGCTGTACCACACGCTCCTGCTTCTTCGAAGGTAGAAAGTTCTTCTTCGGGAATAGGACGTACTTCTACTTCCATGCCTAAATCCTTTGCTAACTGCTGCAAACTGCGATTGGTGATAGAAGGGAGGATAGATGATGACTTGGGGGTAATATACTTACCTTCTTTGATACCAAAGAAATTGGCAGCACCACATTCGTCAATGTACTTCTTTTCCTTTGCATCCAAATAGAACTCTGAAGCATAACCTGCGTCATGTGCCATTTTATTGGCAGCGAGGCTGGCTGCATAGTTACCGCCAACTTTATAACGACCTGTACCTAAGGGTGCTGCACGATCGTACTCACGAATGATAACGTAGTCGTTAGTAGCGAAACCGCCCTTGAAGTAAGGACCTACGGGCGAAACGAATATCATAAAGAGGTATTCATTAGCAGGGTGAACGCCTACCTGTGCGCCTGTACCGATAAGCAACGGACGAATGTAGAGGGAAGCTCCACTTTCGTAAGGAGGAACGAAACGTTCGTTAAGTTTCACAACCTTCTTTACCATTTCTTCAAAGAGTTCGGTAGGAAGTTCGGGCATCAAGATGCCACGGCAAGTGCTTTGCAAACGTTCGGCATTATCCTTAATACGGAATGCACGGATTTTACCGTCAGGGCAACGGAAGGCTTTCATTCCTTCAAAGGCTTCTTGTCCGTAATGAAGGGCTGTAGCTGCCATGTGTATGTTGATAACATCTGATGAAGATACTTCTATTTCTCCCCACTTGCCATTGCGATAATAGCAACGCACGTTATAGTCGGTTGGCATATACCCAAACTTTAGGTTTGCCCAATCTATATTTTCCATACTTTCAGTTGTATTATAGTTTAATTTGCCGACAAATTTAAACATTATATTCATAGGGTGTACGCAAAATGTTTTAGTTTTTGAATTTTAACGAGAAATTTGAATGAAGCAGGAGATCGACAAACAGCAATTTGTCGAATAGAACAAGAATAAAAATTAATGAAATAATTAATGTTCAATTAATGATAATTAATGTTCAAAACAAAGCGCGAAGCGCATAACATAAATAGTTAACGTTTAAGTTTAGGCGCGCTTCGCGCATTGTTTTGAACATTAATTATCATTAATTGAACATTAATTATTTCATTAATTTTTATTCTTGTTCTATTCGACAAATTGCTGTTTATCTCTTAAATCATTATTTGGTTATTATAAGCATTCGCGTTAACTTTGCAACAAAATTATAAAAGGACATTCAAACAACATCAAATTCTTTATGTACGCTATTATTATTAATGCTATAGCCGTTCTCGTAGGTAGTGCCATTGGGGCGTTATTTAAACGTGGCATCAGCGAGAAATATATCAATGTACTGAATACCGCTATGGGACTTTGTGCCTTAGCCTTAGGTATGAACGTAGCCATTGATAGTATGCAAAAGACGCAATACCCTGCTCTCTTTATCTTCTGCCTCTCAATAGGTGGGTTGTTAGGTACGGTATTAAAAATGGATCAACGTATGGAACGTGCTACGCGACGCATCTCAACGAGTAACCTTTCTGAGGGCATCACAACGAGCATCTTACTCTGCTGTGTGGGTACGTTGGCCATGATGGGTCCCGTCATGAGCGCGCTCTATAATGACAATACTTATTTAATGACAGCTGCCACACTCAACCTCGTCACAATGGTGGTAGTCGCCTCATCTTATGGATTTGGTGTAGCGATTACGTCTATCGCTGTTTTTGTATGGATGAGCGCTATTTATGGTATTGCCTTATTATCACGTTCTTTTATCTCTACCGAACTTATTGCAGAAGTTTCACTAGTCGGTGGCATATTGATTGCAGCCTCAGGTTTGGGTGTGCTTCACATTAAAGATTGTAAAACGATCAATCTACTTCCTTCATTACTCATGCCCATGTTGTTCTTTGCTGGCAAAGCCTTATTGCAACATTTCGGATTAATTTAATGAGTTTAGAAGATACACAATGAAGTCGTCTAAACTTTTATGAAGTTCAAGATTTGCCTTTATTTTTGAAGCGATTTTTGGCATTGAAGAGGGAGTGTAGCGAGCTACACGACCGATGAAAGGTCAAAAAGCGGTCAAAAAGAAAGGTAAAGATTGAATTTAGAAGAGATAAAAGTTTAAATATAATCTTCGTCAGAAAAGTTTAGACGACTTCAATATATTCATACGAATATGACACAATCTGTTACACCAGTACTGCTGCTCACTGGTTATTTAGGAAGCGGCAAAACTACTTTATTAAATCGCATTTTACAGAATAAGCAAGGCATTAAATTTGCCGTTATCGTTAACGACATAGGCGAAGTAAACATTGATGCCAACCTCATAGCCAAAGGTGGCATTGTAGGCGAAGGCGACGATAGCCTTGTCCCCCTACAGAATGGTTGCATTTGTTGCACATTGAAGATGGATCTCGTTCAGCAGTTGAGCGACATCGTCAGCGAACAACGCTTTGACTACATCGTCATTGAAGCCAGCGGCATCTGCGAACCGGCTCCTATCGCACAAACGATTAGCGTTTATCCCCAAATGTACCCTAACTTGGCTACAAAAGGCATTGCCCGACTTGACTCTGTAGTGACCGTAGTCGATGCTCTCCGCTTGCGTGATGAGTTCTCTGAAGGCCACGACCTTTACAAGAAGGACATGAAGGAGGACGACCTCGCAAGTCTCGTAATTCAGCAAATCGAGTTTTGCAACACGATTTTGCTCAACAAGTCTTCCGAAGTTAGCGCGGAAGAGTTAGGACGCATCAAAGCTATTATTCGCGAAATTCAGCCTAAAGCCGAAATCATTACGTGCGACTACTGCGATGTTGACCTCGACAAGTTGGTCAATAGTAATAGCTTTGACTTTGAGCAGGTAGCTACTTCAGCTAAGTGGATTGCCGCTGTTGAAGGCGACGAAGAGGAGAAAGAAGAGCACGAGCACCATCATCACCACGCCCATGATCATGAAGAAGAGGAAAACGATGAACACGAACATCACCACCATGATCATGACCACTGTCACTGTCATCACCACCACGGTCTTGAGAATGAGGAAGAGGGTGAAGCCTTAGAATACGGTATTAGCACCTTCGTCTACAAGCGTCGAGAACCGTTCGATATGACAGAGTTCGACCAATTGGTAGCGCGCCTTTGGCCCAGCAGCGTTATTCGCTGCAAAGGACTTTGCTACTTTGCCACAGAACCCGATATGTGTTATGTGTTTGAGCAAGCAGGTAAGCAAGTTTCTCTGAGCCAAGCAGGGCAATGGTATGCCACAATGCCTGCCGATGAGTTGGAGCAATTCAAACAACAAAACCCAGCCGCCTTTAAAGATTGGGACGATAAATATGGTGATCGTATGCAGAAACTCGTTTTCATCGGTCAACACATGGACCGCGAAGCGATTGAAACATTGTTAGATGCTTGCATTAAGAAGTAAAATACCGGTACAATCCCCTATTTTTCCTTATACGTAACAAAAAACCTTTTTTATCTTTCATCTTTCACTTTTTACTCACAAAGAGTTGATAATCAAGGCTTTTAAAATATGAAACATTGGTATTCTATGTTTCAGCGATGTTTCATCAATGTTTCATTTTTGAAAATACAAAACACAATGGGAGCGCTTTCACGCTCCCATTGTGTTTTTGTTTCTCTCCCATTGTGTTTTTAAATCGCTCCCACAGTGTTTTTAAATCGCTCCCACAGTGTTTTTGTTTTTCTCCCATTGGGTTTTTACTTTTTCATTGGTCAATATAAAGATGAAACATTGAAACTAAAAATGAAACATTCACTCGACATGTTTCATTCCACCAACGAATTGATAACCAACGCTTTCAGCACAGAAAATGAAACATGAAACAAAAATTACCAGGGGTAAAAACGCGTAAGGTTTTTACAACGTTGTACCGGTATTTTACGCTGCAGAGGCTATTGTGGTCCTGTAACGAATCGTGTGGGAAAACTGCATCTGTTTTTTTGGGGGGGCGAGTTAGTAACTGAAGTCTCGGATTTAACAAGGACGGGCTTTCAGCCCGCCCTTGTTAAATCCGAGACTTGAATTACAGAGTTGATTTTGTAGAGGAGTACAACAGCTATCTTTCGTTCAAGAAAGCTGCTTGTAAGAATCGTCGTTAGTGTCGTTAGAAAACTTTTGTGCCAGACTACGTGCCAAAGATTCGTTATGAGCATCTGGCGTGTACACACGAGCAAAGGTGGTGATGTAGAGCAACGACTTTATAGACGGTTGGGAAGTTGTTGTAGTAGAATGGAGCATAGGCAGTTGTAAGTAGGTCTTCAAAATTAGTTTATATTTAGATGTTCCCAATTAGCTTATATCAAAAGTCCTCTCCCCAGCGCATCTTGTTCCTTGGTTCTCGATCGCATAGCCCGCTATGCAATCGAGAGCCAAGAAACAAACTGCACCCCAATAGAGCACTTTTGATATAAACTAATGTAGAACACCTACTTATGTATCGTTTACAAAATCATAAACGACCAACCCCGCTCTTTATTGTATAAGAAGATGAAAATATTTAAGTTTTGCTATTCCACCCAGATATGTTGTAACTGTGCCATTTTGCGCATATTACGCACAGCGTAGTGCATGCGACCCAAAGCCGTGTTGAGGTTTGTACCCGTCTCTTCGGCTATCTCCTTATAACTCATATTTTGATAAAAACGCATATATACGATATTGCGTTGTTCGGTGGGTAGAAGGTTCATAATGCGACAGACATCGTCCTTTAACTGTTCATCAATCACATTTTCCTCATAACTATTGGTGTAAAGATTGAAAGAGTCGTTCCATTCTCCGTCTGTGGCATCATTATATACCGTTGTGCAACGGCTTTCAGTACGGAATAAGTCAATAAGTAAGTTGTGTACAATACAGAGAATCCAAGCATAGAAACGTCCATGCTCGTTATAGCGTCCTTGACGGATTTGCATTATAGCCCTGACAAAGGTTTCTTGAAAAAGGTCGTCGGCCATGTCGGCGTTCTTTACGCGAAATGAGATATAAGCGAATACCTTATCTTTATAACGCAACAAAAGCTCGTCAAAAGCTTCGTTTTGACCAGCTATATAAAGGCGTACCAACGCGTCGTCGGTGTGCTTTGAAAGAGGTGTCATTACTTTGATATGTTTTAAGAATTAAAGTAATGTCTTCTCGATAGGCTATACATTTTTAGGGGTTACAAGGGCAAAAGTAGCAGTTTTTAAAAAAATTGCCAAGTATTCCGTTCGTTATTTTGTAAATTCGCACGTGATGACACCTTTATTAAGTAGGTGTTAAAAATTATTTGATATGAATTGGTGCTGTATTTCGTGCAGAAACATAGGTTGAAGAGGGAGCGTAGCGGGCTACGTGACCGATGAAGCCTATGTTTCTAGGCGAAAGAATGCGCCAAGGCATATCGACTAATTCGGAACATGATTAATATAAACTAAATTTGAACACCTACTTATATACTCCATACGTAGCCTTTCTGCAAAAGCATTTCGATCATAAGATGCAGAAGTTGCCCATTGACGCGGGTTGCACTTGCCCCGTGCGTGATGGGCATTTGTCGCATGGCGGCTGTGCCTTTTGCAATGCTTGTAGCTTCGTTCCGCCTTGTAGCGCTTCGGCGGCAGATATAAAGGAACAGGTAGCGCGTGGCAAAGATTTCTTTAAGCGTAAGCAAGGGAATAAGCCTTGTAGTTATTTGGCCTACTTTCAGTCAGGCACGAATACTTACGCCTCGCCCAAAGAAATGTTACCCTTATTTGATGCTGCATTGAATAGTCAGGGAATAAAGGGATTGGTGTTGGCCACGCGCCCCGACTGCATAAGTGATGAGTGGGTGGAGACGTTGCAACAATTATCACAACGCACGTTCGTACTGGTAGAGTTAGGCATAGAATCAACCAACGATGAAGTGCTGCTCCGTATGAATCGCGGACATGACACGACTTGTTCCATTCGAGCCATAGAGCGCCTACACGAAGTAGGTCTCCCTGTCTGTGCACACCTTATTATAGGACTACCTGGCGAAACGCGCGATTCGATGCTTTGCCAAACAGACGTAGTGAATAAACTGTCGGTAGAGGTGATTAAGTTACATCAGTTGCAGTACTTGCGAGGTTCAAGATTGGGCAGTGCCTATATGGCATCTCCAGAACGCTTCCATGTACTTCAGGTAGAAGAATATGTGATGCTTATTGCTGACTACGTAGAGCGCCTATCGCCCACGATAGCGATAGAACGCTTCGTGTCGCAATCGCCTGCAGGACAATTAATCGCCCCACGTTGGGGGCTGAAGAATGATACAATTACGCACATGATAGAGCGAGAACTCATGCAGAGAGGAACACGACAAGGCAGTTCTATCCCTCCGACTTTAGAAAATGTAGCACAAATATAGAAGCATTCCTCACAAAAATTAGTAATTTTGCTTGCTATGAGCAAAGAACAACAGCCAAATGTGAAAGTTTCGGTCGTTATGTGCACTTATAACGGCGAGCATTTCTTGCGTCAACAGATGGACTCCATCTTGGCCCAAGACTACCCCTTGTACGAAATAATCGTGCAAGACGATCAGTCGTGCGACGATACGTGGTCAATACTTGAAGTGTATAAGCAAAAGCACCCCGACCTGATAAAACTGCATCGAAATGTAGAGCGTTTGGGCTTTAATCGCAACTTTCACACCGCTATGCTGCGTGCCACAGGTGATGTGGTGGCCATAAGCGATCAAGACGATGTGTGGTTCTCCTCGAAAATTCGCCGACAGGTAGAGGCTATAGGTTGTGCCGACGTGTGTTACACCGACTACTATCGTGATGCGGCCTACAATTTACCGCTCAAACAAGTAGTGAGTCCTAATGGCGATTTAGCTACACTCTTCTTTTACAACGTAATTCCAGGCCACTCCTTATTGGTACGTCGAACGTTTATAGAGCGTGCTGAGAGTTGGAATGAGGACTTCTATTACGATTGGTGGTTCTTATTGGTGGCACATCTACAAGGTAATGGCGTAGTTCATGTGGCAGAACCGCTGAATTGGCATCGGCCACACGCAGCCTCGGCTATTGCTCAATTAAAAAAGAAATATAAGCAACGCACAACTCCACAGCGCCCTACGTGGCAACCCTATCTCGTAGGGTGGAAAGACCTTTGGCGCATGCACAAGTTGACTACCTGGCAGATGTTCTATACCTATATATATGAGCATTCGTCAGCGACTTATCATTCCAGCCTTCATGCTATGAGTAAGGCAATGCTCTCGCCCTTACGCTGGGGACAGTTGTGTTACCTGTGTTGGCAACAACGTGAAGCATTGAACCCACAAAGCAGAGGGCTGAAACAGTCCTTGCGATCTTTCTTCTATCCCGCCATTTGTGCTTATGGCAACACTTCCTTCTATTTTGATTAATTCTCATTCACATCCTATATAAATATGATTCGCAATATAGCCATAGTCTTAGCAGGCGGCGTAGGTAGCCGTTTAGGACTCAGCACGCCCAAACAGTTCTTTAAGGTGGCGGGCAAGATGGTAATCGAACATACCCTCGACACATTTGAACACAATACCCACATTGACGAAATCGTGATTGTATCCAATCCCGTTTACGTATCAGACGTTGAGAATATTGTGTTGCGTAATGGTTGGAAAAAAGTTAAAAAGATACTGAAGGGCGGCAAAGAGCGTTACGACTCAAGCCTTTCGGCCATTCATGCCTACGAAGGCGGTGAAGAGGTCAACTTAATCTTCCACGATGCTGTGCGTCCGTTGGTGTCGCAGCGCATCATTGACGATGTGTGTGAAGCCTTGAAGCAGTATGAAGCCATTGACGTGACCGTACCTGCTGTCGATACCATTATCGAAGCAGAGGGCGACCATATCGCTTCTATTCCCGACCGCTCTCGTTTGCAACGCGGCCAGACTCCTCAAGCCTTCCGCCTTTCCGTAATCGCTGAGGCTTACAAGCGAGCACTTAACGACCCCAACTTTAAGGTGACCGACGACTGTGGCGTAGTAGTGAAGTACATGCCCGAAGTGCCTGTCCACTTAGTAGCGGGCGAAGAGAGCAATATGAAGCTCACATATAAGGAAGATACCTTCTTGTTAGACAAACTCTTCCAATTACGCGGTTCGGTAGCTCCCGAATCGTTAGACAAGTCGCAGCTGAAGGACAAAGTGGCCATCGTCTTTGGTGGTTCGTATGGCATCGGCAAGGACGTAGCCGACGAGTTGCGTCAGGCAGGTACACACGTGCATAGTTTCTCACGTTCTCTCACGGGTACAGATGTGGGCAATCGTAAAGACGTAGCGCGTGCGCTCAAAGAGGTGTATGATAAAGAAGGCCACATCGACTATGTAATCAATACGGCGGGGGTACTCAATAAAGAGCCACTTTGCGCTATGGACTACAGCATCATTCAGGCTGCAGTACAAACGAACTATATGGGCACGGTGAATGTGGCCATTGAAGCCTATAACTACTTGAAGCAAACGCAAGGGCAGCTGATCTTCTTCACGTCGAGCAGCTATACGCGTGGGCGTGCTTTTTATAGTATCTATTCTTCGACGAAGGCGGCAATCGTAAACTTTGTGCAAGCCGTGTCGCAAGAGTGGGAATCTGTGGGCATTCGTGTGAACTGTATCAATCCCGAACGCACCAAGACGCCTATGCGTGTCAAGAACTTTGGCGTAGAACCTGATGATACGTTGTTGCGCTCAGAAGTGGTGGCCGATGCTACGGTGCATTGCTTGTTGGCAGACTATACGGGACAGGTGATTGACGTTAAACGACAAACTAACTAAGTAGTGTTATGTCCGATAGCCTAAAACAATACATGGAGGATCATCGCCGTGCGGTGCAACTCAAGCAGTTGGATATATTAAAAGAGATTGACGCGCTCTGTCAGCGCCACCACATTGACTATTGGTTAGACGGTGGCACTATATTGGGCGCGGTGCGTCATGGGGGATTTATTCCTTGGGACGACGATATAGACATCGCTATGCGCCTCGACGACCTGCCTCGCTTTGTAGAAGTAGCAAAGCAAGAACTGCCCGAACACTTGTACATTCAAACGCCCGACACCGATCGTAACGTGCGTTTACCCATATTTAAGGTGCGCGATAAAAATTCCTTCTTGGTCGAAAAAGCTGATGACTTCACACGTCCTTATGGTAAGGGACTATACGTTGACATCTTTCCGATGATGCCTTACCCTTCTTGTTCAAAGGCCTTTATTAAGCGCGTGACTAAGGGTTATTGTCGTGCTAACGCAATCTTGTGCAGTCAGCATTATTACTCTTGGCGTTCGTTTGCCGAATTCTTTTATTTCGGGCTGAAGCGTGCATGGTGTAAGTTGCAGTGGAACGTGGCTTGCTTGTTGAAGCGCAAGGGAGAGTACACCTCCAACACGCTCAACAACAATGGCTATGGCATAATGCACCGAACGGACAGCATATTTCCTACACAACGTATTCAATTTGAAGGCATCTCCTTTAATGGCCCTGCCAACCCTGAGGCTTATCTAACCGACCTCTACCGCAACTATATGCAGCTACCACCAGAAGACAAACGTGGTGGACACGCTGTGTTCTATGTTGAAAAACTTTAGCTATGCTAATGTGCAATTGCTTAGTAAATGTGAGAATGTGCAAATGTGAGAATGTGCAAATTGTCGCCTTTGTACGCGCAATTGCAAAAACTTTTTATCATTCGCACGTTCTCACATTCGCACATTCTCCAAGCATTCTCACATTTGCACATTCTCACATTTGCACATTAACTAAGCATTTGCACATTTTCCCCATGAACATATCCGTACTAATTCTCTTTTTTAATCGTCCCGAAAAGTTAGCTGCGCTCTTCGCTGAAGTGCGCAAGGCACAGCCTGCTCGACTGTTTCTGTATCAAGACGGTGCGCGTGGCGAACAAGACAAGGCGGGCATAGAAGCGTGCAGAAAAGTAGTGGCAGAGATTGATTGGCCTTGCGAGGTTCATCGGTTATACCAAGACAAGAATTATGGATGCGACCCCTCCAACTTCATGGCACAACGCTGGGCCTTCTCGCTGACGGATAAGTGTATCGTTTTTGAAGATGATGACATACCTTCACAGTCTTTCTTTACCTTTTGTAAGGACATGCTTGACCGTTACGAACATGATGAACGCGTCGGAATGATACAAGGTTTTAACTTAGAAGAAGTAACACCCGATACGGGGCAAGCGGACTATTTCTTTACCTCTAACTTTTGCATTTGGGGCTGGGCCTCATGGGCACGCGTGGTCAACCAGTGGGACGAACATTATCATTGGTTGGACGACCCAGTAGCCTTACAACGCATCGAAGCATTGACCCAAGAACGAACCTTGCGTAAGGACTTTCTGCCTATGGCGCGTGCACACAGAGCGAGTGGTAAGGCCTTTTACGAAACAATCTTCCATGCCCACTTGTTGTTAAATAACCAACTGGCTATCGTACCGCGACTCAATATGATTAACAATCGAGGTGTTACGGACGACTCTGTTCACTTTGCAGGTTCTGTGCGAACGTTGCCTTCAGGCTATCGACGCATTTTTACCATGAAGCGGCACGAGATAGCGAAACCTTTCAAACACCCCCAATATGTAGTAGATCACGTGCGCTACCGCTGTCATGTCTATCAAATTATGGCGTGGCGTCACCCTCTCATTAAGGCATGGCGCTCGATTGAAGAACTCTTCTTAAACCTACGCTACGGACAGTGGCAACGCATCACTTCGGCCTTAACCAACCGAATAAAAATAATCACCTTTGGACAACGATTTCATTAATACGCCCATGCTGATACTGCACGATGTAACAACGGGATATGGCAAAAAGGTGATTGCCCAACACCTCAACGCCAACTTGCGTCGAGGCGAATTGGTAGCCTTGTTAGGTCCGAATGGTTGTGGCAAAAGCACGCTCTTGCGCACGATGGCAGCTCTGCAACCTGCATTGAGTGGCATTGTAAGCTACGAAGGTAAAGCATTGACAGCCTATAGTCAACGCGAATTGGCACAGCGGATAAGCATCGTTTTAACCCAACGCATTGAGGCAGAGGCTTTGACGGTTGAAGATGTAGTCAAAATGGGGCGTACACCTTATGCTACGTTGTTTTCGCGTAGCACTGATAAAGACGAAACGACTATTCATGAGGCAATGGCACGTACCCAGACAGAAGCCTTTCGTCATCGTATGATTAGCACATTGAGCGACGGCGAACGTCAACGTGTGTTTATAGCCAAATCATTGGCGCAGCAGACACCTCTCATCTTGTTAGACGAACCAACGGCCTTTCTTGACTTTCAGACGAAAGTAAAAACTCTTCGCTTATTGCAACAATTAGCGCATTCTGAGCAAAAGGCCATACTCCTTTCTACTCACGATGTAGAGTTAGCTCTTCACTTTTGCGACCAACTATGGTTGCTCAGTACTGCGGGCATAGGGGTGGGCACGCCTCGCCTATTGGCTGAGCAAGGAAAAATTGCCCATTTCTTCGCACACGAAGGAATTGCTTTTGATGAAAAGCAAATGCGCTTTGTGTATTGAACGCAGCGTATATTAATCTCGTTTTTTTGAAAACTATCATTTTATGATAATTATATATTGATAGCCTTTATATAATGGGAAAACCTTTGTACCTTTGTATTTAAAATAAAATGAATTATGATACGCAATCCTTTTGTTACTAATGGTTATGTAGGTGCGGATTATTTCTGTGATCGAGTGAACGAAACGGATTTCTTGGTTCGCATGTTGACGAATGAAAATAATATAGCCTTGATATCTCCTCGAAGATTAGGTAAAACAGATCTCATTCGTCATTGTTTTGAACAACCAGAAATAAAGGAACATTACTATACGTTTATCATAGACATCTATGCTACTAAAAGTTTAGAAGATTTTGTTCATGTGTTAGGTAAGGCTATACTTGACACTTTGCGAAGTAAAGGACGCTCAGCATGGGAGCTATTTCTCAATGTAGTTCTGTCTCTTCGTTCGGAAATCTCATTTGATGTGAATGGAAGTCCTGTGTGGGGAATAGGATTGGGAACTGTTCAGAACCCCTCTGTAGCACTTGATGAAATATTCCGTTATCTCTCACAAGCAGACCGCCATTGTTTGGTTGCTATTGATGAGTTTCAACAAATAACTCATTATGATGATGGGGATAATGTGGAAGCAGCACTAAGAACATATATTCAGCGATGTCCAAACGCTAATTTTATATTTTCAGGTTCTCAACGTCATTTAATGGGTGAGATGTTTACATCACCAGCCCGTCCTTTCTATCAGTCAGTTACTGTGTTCAATCTCAAACCTATTCCGCTTGATAAGTATGCCGAATTTGCTAAAGAGAAGTTTGAAAAGGCAGGTAAGCATTTGGCTGATGGGGTCGTAGAGAGCTTGTATGAGCAATTTGATAGTATTACCTCCTATATGCAAAAGATTATGAATTATTTGTATCAGATAACGCAGAAGGGGGAAACTTGCACTTTGTCAATGATAGACGAAGCGATTGGTTACATTCTTGATATTTCATCTGATACCTATGAGGGAATGCTATATCAAATGCCCGAAAAGCAGCGTAATGTCTTCATTGCTATTGGAAGCGATAGAGAAGTGAAGGGCATATCGGGAGGTGACTTTACAAAGCGTCACCATTTACCGTCGCCAAGTGCTGTCGTATCTGCCGTAAAGGGATTGCTTGAGAAGGATTTTATCACGCAAGATAAAAACGTGTATAAAGTTTATGACAAGTTCTTTCAACTTTGGCTGGAGCGCAAATTCCTAAATAGATAGTACACAAACCAGAAGGCGGATATCATAATCCCATTAGCATGGGGTAAACATTTAATTATTTAGAACACCTTTATATATATGATAGTCTGCATAGCAGAGAAACCCAGCGTGGCGCGTGACATAGCCAATATACTTGGTGCCACGCAACAACATCAAGGTTATCTTGAAGGCAATGGTTACCAAGTAACGTGGACCTTTGGTCACCTTTGCGAACTAAAATACCCCGAGGACTACACGCCCATGTGGCAGCGGTGGAGCCTTGGGGCTTTGCCTATGATACCCCAACGCTTTGGCATTCGCTTGAAGAATGATAAAGGCGTGCAAGCACAGTTTGACATTATACAAAAACTCATGTCAAAGGCCGATCGTATTATCAACTGTGGTGATGCGGGCCAAGAGGGTGAACTCATTCAGCGATGGGTCATGCAGAAGGCTGGCGCGAAGTGTCCCGTAGAGCGATTGTGGATTTCGTCACTTACCGAAGAGAGCATTCGCGAGGGATTTAGTTCGCTTAAGCCGCAGGAGGACTACAAATCGCTTTACGAAGCAGGCCTTTGTCGTGCCATTGGCGATTGGATGTTGGGCATGAATGCCACACGCCTTTATACGATTAAGTATGGTGGTGGGTATGGCACACCGCCCCTTTCTATCGGACGCGTGCAAACCCCGACGTTGGCATTGATCGTACGTCGACAACTTGAGATTGACAACTTTAAGCCTGAGCCTTATTGGATTCTTTCAACTACTTATCGCGACACGGTGTTCAACGCTATTATGGCCGATCCGAATGAGGACGAACAACCCATTGCGACCGAAGAAGAGGGCAACAATACTGATACAAAAAAGAAACAAACCGCGCCCGCTCGTCGCGGCTTTACAAGCGAAGAGGAAGGACGTGCGGCCTTGGAGAAAATTAAAGACCAACCTTTCGTCGTAACGGGTGTAGAAAAGAAGCGAGGAACGGAACAACCTCCTCGCCTCTTCGACCTTACTTCGCTACAAGTAGATTGCAACCGTAAGTTTGGCTATTCGGCTGACCAAACGCTCTCGCTCATTCAGTCTCTTTATGAAAAGAAGGTGACTACCTATCCACGTGTTGATACTACCTACCTCTCTGACGACATCTATCCTAAATGTCCTGGCATATTAAAAGGCATACGTGGTCAATACAACGACTTACTCGAGCCGCTGCGTGGACAAGGTGCATTGCTAAAGCGAAAGAAGGTGTTTGACAGTTCGAAGGTGACGGACCACCATGCCATTATTCCAACAGGGGTAACGGCAAATAATTTGACTGATATGGAACGCAACGTTTACGATCTCGTAGCACGTCGTTTCATTACCGTATTCTATCCTGATTGTAAGTTTGCCACCACCACCGTGATGGGCGAGGCTGCCGATGTAGCCTTTAAAACATCTGGCAAACTTATATTGGAACCAGGTTGGCGTGCGGTAGCTCCTTCTGCTTCTCGTATCAGCACGTCAAACGATGATGATGAGAGTAAGAAAGACGAGGCTGAACGTACCTTGCCCGATTTTGTGAAGGGTGAGAGTGGACCGCATACGCCTGACTTGACGCAAAAGATGACGCAGCCGCCTAAGCTCTATACCGAGGCTACGCTACTGCGAGCTATGGAAACGGCAGGTAAGACGGTAGATGATGAGGAGTTGCGCGACGCAATGAAGGAGAACGGCATTGGTCGTCCGTCAACGCGTGCTGCCATTATTGAAACTCTCTTCCGCCGTCAGTACATACGTCGTCAACGCAAGGCTATAGTGGCTACTCCTACAGGTATTGAACTCATCTCTATCATAAAGGAGGAATTGCTAAAGAGTGCTGAACTTACGGGACGTTGGGAGAAGAAGTTGCGCCAAATTGAGCATCACGAATACAGTGCTGCACTGTTTGTGACTGAACTGAAGGAAATGGTGACCGACATTGTACACCAAGTGTTGAGCGATAATTCTGCTCGCCATATCACGCAACAAGTAGACCCTATAGCCGCTCTTAAAGCCAAAGCCAATGCGCAGCATGAAGGAACTACCACTTCCTCTAATGCAGCTACCACCCAATCGAAGGAGGCTAAACCCAAACGACGCATCATTCGCGCTGGCAGTATCTGTCCGAAATGTGGCATTGGTAAAGTAATAAAAGGCAATACTGCCTATGGTTGTTCACGTTGGAAGGAAGGCTGCGATTGGCGCAAACCATTTAAATAAAGTGATAAAGCAGCAAATTGGGCGGCCTAACATAAATGAACATTAATGTATCATTAACGAAAAAAATAATGGATAATTGTTAATCATCAATTATCCATTATTTTTTCGTTAATGCTGATCTAAGATTGTTATCTCAATAGCTTTGCTTTACTTCGTCATACCTTGGAATTCAGGTGCATAAACACATTGTATGCGCGCTACACCATTTGAGAAACTACCTGTACGATCAACAAAAAAATCCTCAGCAAATTGATGTTTGCCCTTACGCAACTGCTCTATAAAGTAGTCAGTTGAAGCATCATGTACTGCACGATAAGCGGGTAATGCTGTGTCCCAAGCATAACCCGAAAGCGGACGCACAGGTTGCATGTTAGCTGCATGATCGGCCGAGAGCGATACAAAATCGTAATCACGATCAGCCTCAATCGTGAACACCTGACGCACACGGTCACCCTTTTGTAACAATGAGAAATCTGTCAAAGCGACCCATTCCATGCCTTGTTTGCGTTCCAAGCGACGTGTTATCTGTAAACCTTTGCCTTCGGTCGTGACTTCCTCTATTGGAGCCATAAAAGAGGCATACACAGCACCCCATGACAGTCCATCACTGCGTTTATCAACCTTCAACGAAGTAGCTTCGATAGCTTGATCGTTCGTATAGGTTTGCTTTACGTAACCCACAGTGGTAGACATTTCACTATCAGAGGGAGCATTTTGCCCCACAATGCGCTTTTTATTATAAAGCGTATAGTAAAGCGGCGTTTGTGTTGAAAGGGGCATTACAGTGGTGGTGTCACTGCTCATTAACAAAGCATAAACAGCGTCAGACGTGGCACGAGTCGTTTCCCACATCTGCGTACGCTTGGCTTGCAATAGCCATAAGCGCATCTCACTCGCTGTTGCTTCATCGTTCATAGCGTGCAAAGCTTCAATCGCTGCACATTGTGAAGGTATGCGATATGAATGCCACGACCACTCAGCACGTGGGGTGTCAAAATAACGTCCCTTTTCAGAACTACTCACTGTGTGTTCCTTAAGACTCTTTAGCGCTATTGCAGCCTCAGCACATTTACCATTTCTGTCAAATATGATAACTGAGAGTGCCTTACCATACATAGTCAGTTCATGGCGCAATGCTACTGCACGATTGAGCAAATACTGCGCATCATCGTCAAACTTCAAGCCCATCAACGTAAGCAAGTAAAGGTAACGCATACAATACTCTGAAGGCGCAAGTTGAGTCTTGTGCTTCTTCTCATACTGCTTCATATCTCTCACATCTTCTGCTACATCTTTCTGCAAATAGTTGAAAGCTTTTGACAGTTGAACATGAATGCGAGCATTCTCCCGCTGTGTTAAACATTCAGTACGAGCCAAGAGTTGTGCCACTTCCAACGTTATCAACGCATTACCATTCATACCTGGGTACCAACAGTACGAACCATCTTCCTTTTGCAACGCTTTCAACTTATCAATGGCTGTATATAGCTGAGCGGCAGCTATTTCTTCGTCAAAAAGCTGATGAAGCGCTGCACTACGCTGCTTTTCAGCCTCAGCGCGTTGCAGCCAGGGCGTGGCATCGGTCAATCCCTCTGTCTTGAGAGTTGCTAATTTGTCAACCTCTTCCTCATTCTTTTGTACCAAACGTTGCACCTCTGGATTATTTCGAGCTACGAATTGTCCTATCATAAAGGCATAATAACGCGTAGCCCAATCAATGGCACTGACACACGAAGCTGAACCGGCTAAAACAGGCAAGGCTGTCACTGCATACCAAGTGGGATTGGACGATAGTTCTACCGACAATGAGCGGTGGGTAGCATGGGGCGCATTGAATAAGGTGTCGGTAGCAAACGTTGTCACACCCCGTTGCGTCAACGAGAAGGGCAACGTGCGCGTCACCTCCACATCGGTCGTGAGTATGGGCAGATAGTGCTCCTCACCATCGCTAAATCCACTACCTTGTGCCGTCGTGCGACAAATCATCACGCCTTCTGCCTGTAGCGCATCGTAAGCGAACGTGAATACTTTCGTTTCACCAACAGCCAATTCTATACGCTGCGTCGAATTGTACTGCTGCTTTTCGGTCAAAGCATCAAGGAGCGTCAACTGCAACTGCGCCTTAATCGGCTTGTCTGAAAGGTTAGTCACCTTCACGGGCAATTCCGCTTTATCACCACGGCGTAGGAAACGAGGCATGGCAGATTCGACCATAAAATCCTTACGTGCTACAACAGTCGTATCAATACGACCATAATCCATACATTGTGTGTGTGCCAAAGCGCAGAAGTTCCATTGCGTCATGCTTTCAGGTAAAGTGAAGGATATACTAACCTCTCCCGCTGCGTTGGTGCGTAAGTTGGGGCGGAAGAATGCAGTCTCGGCAAAGTTGATGCGTGGAGTCACCGTATTGGGAGCAGAAGTAGTCATGCTCTTAGATGAAGCTAACTCCTTAAATGCGTGTTTATAATCGGCAACATTCGCATCAGACAAAGCCATACTGCGCATATAACGCACAGCTCCACCTACTGGAGCGGCACTCTCAGCCAATATATGACCATAGCGACCCAGCATATAATAATCGAAGAGTGTATCGTCCCACTGCGTAAAATTCATCACTGATGTAGGCAAATAGTGGTAACGAAAGTCTCCCTTTACCATTTTACTGCAATCAGATACACTACTTCTCCACCAAGCTCGTGGCAAGTTGCGCGTAAAGTTAACGGCAAAACTGTTCCAACGATTGTTCACAAAGGCATCGAGTGAAGCATCGTACATGCATGCTGCTAACTGTGCTTTGGCTGGCGTGCCATCGAGATGAGTCACTTGCAGCACCCACTCTTCTTGCTGTCCTGGGGTGAGACGTGAGCGGAATGTTTTCCACTGCAATTTTAATTGCTTATTGGGAAGGGGCTTTACGACCTCAGCCTCATCGGTATAGAGTTTTCCGTCGCGAAACAATGCTACCAACACTCTTGCTCCATCACCATAGGTCAGTTGATAATCTATGCGGAAGCGACGCAATTCATTATTCAGCGTTAGTTGTTGGCTCTCAACGATGCGTCCGTTAGCCACAACGTCGTAATAAAGAACGGCATTATGACAAGGGGAACCTACAATTAAATCTACTGCCCCACTCGCATTATCTGTCTCGGTGTAACTAAAGAAAGGCTTCGTTTGGTCAACAGGCTCTTTGTCTTCATCGCTAAATAGCAAGAACGATAGTGAATCTTCCCCAGCCTGCGGCGTATGATAGCGCAAGGTATACGCTGCTGACGGTAAGGTAGCTAAATCCGTCACCGTAAAGGGAGTACCTCCCTCAAACGTTCCTTCTGCCACCACTTGTTCGCCACGCACCACTTGATAAGTGCCTTGTGCTTTCATGGCCTGTCCCGAAGCATTCACCTGCGTTATGGTAAATAATGGCAAGGATTTTTCCTTTCGTCTATAAATAGTAGTGGGCACATCGGCCGTTAACCATGTGGGACGCGTTGCAATAGTGAGGGCATGCGAGCCTTGAGTGGTTTCGCCATTTTCTGCCGTCACTGTGTAAGAGACCGTGTATGTATAACGGTTATAACCTCCTTCATGTTCACTATCATAAGCTTTGGCTAAATGTATGGGCAAAGAGAAATGGCCCTCATCATCGGTCGTAGTTTCACCTGTTTGAGGTTCGAACTCATCATCATTCCAAAAGAACCAAGCCGAACGTTGCACCGTGTACTGCACACGCGCACGTGGCACTGACACCCCACTATAGGTCTTGGCTTCTCCTTCAACTTTCACTGTATCGCCCAAGGCATAGGCCACGGTCACAGGTTGTGTAGTGACGGTAAAGGTGGGACGTTTGTATTCTTCAACCTTCAATAGATGAAAGGCAGATGCACTACATTGGGTGAGCCGTAAGGAATAATTACCCGTAAGGCCTTGTTTGGGCAAAGTAAAGCTACCGCTAAACGACCCCATAGCATCGGTTCTCACTGCTACGGAATCTACTACCTTGCCATTTACATTACACAATTCGACCGTAGCCTTATAATTGCCCACCACACGATAATTGTCACCAGTATGGGTAAAAGCGACTCCCGTAAATTCTACCTGCTGTCCTGGGCGATAGATGCCGCGATCTGTATAAAGCTGCACAATCGTACGTGCTTGTTCTTCGTCTGTGTAATAGCTTACATTGTCTAACGTAAAGAACTCCGCTGCTGCGTCTTGTCCCACCTTGATGCCATAGTATAAGTTCATGCGCTTATTATCAACTATCGTTACCTGTCCGTTAGTATCTGTTTGATAGCTACGAACTTGTCCCCAACGATTTTTGTCATAACGACTGGCATAAGCAGTCACAACGGCATTCGACACAGGGCGACCAGTAGCTCGATTAACCACCGTTATACGATTACTACCTGCTGGAGTGGCTAACTTAATAGCAGCATAATCGCTGATCGTTACTACACAACCATCTAAATGTTTACCATTGCCTTGCAGTTCTAACCAATAAACGCCTGACTTTGTAGGAAGGGTCAGACTGACGCTATCGGCCAACCAAGCATACTCGCTTTGAGGACTAAAGTCCCTTACGACCTCTGCCTCAGCCTTTTTAATGAGTGAAGCCTTCTTTTTGAAATCTATATTGTCTTCTTCCTTACGATAGTCTAACTGCGTATCAAACAAACGGACTATACGCATGGTAGCTCGCTTGAGATTACGCACTTTTAATGCTAACTGCAAATGCTGACCAGTGCCATAAGAATCCTTTACCTCCTTGAGTTCGGCCGTAGGATTGGTCATGCTCTGCATAAAGTTGCGTAACGTATTACAAGCTTTTAGCTTCTTATCCTTTCCGTAGGTTTGTATGCCACGCTCAGCCCAATCTACTAACACGCTATCATTATGTGCAGCATAGCTTTTATCTTGACTATAATCGCCTTGCAGGGCTACAATCTCATCATACACCCGCAAAGTCACCTCGGCACTCAACTTATTATTAAGTAAAGTAGTCAGCGCTATATAATCTTCATTATGTTCGATTAGGCCACTTACCTTTCCCTTCTTTGTCAGATGGTAATGTTGCAAGGCAAGCAACGTAGCTGCATCGTATGCTCCACGCTGACGATAGAAATCAGCCACACGTACTAACCAATCTATCTGTTCATGCGTGCGTAGCTTGCCCTTACGGACATAGGCCGATAGCATCACATGTAAGAGATCATCGTTAAAATATTTACTATCAGCCTCATATTGCATCAACGGCAGGTATTGCTGCAAACGCCCATCTGCCAAAGCCTTCATGTCGACAAGTGATGCCTCAAAATGCTTTTTAACTTGCTTCTCGTTTTCGTCATAAGTTATATCGTCATCAGCGTCCATGCTTTCATAACATTGTGCTAAGGCGGAATGGTAGAGTGCTTTCTGTACAGCATCTTGTTCTGTAGCTAAAGCTTCCTCTATTTGCGATACATAGACTTGTGCCGAATCGGGTGACACTTCTGCGCTATATACGCGCAACATCAGTATGGCACGTAACAATTGCACACGATTATTCTCCATTGCAGCCTTATCACGTATCTCTTCTACGCCTTTGAGTGCCGACTGTGGAAGGTCTTGCTCTGCTTGTTGCTTTACAGCTTTCCACATTTTGTCATAGCTCTGTGCCGAAGCTCCTGCGGCCAAAGCTAAAGAAGTTGCTAAAGTTAGTATCTTTTTCATCGCTTAATTTTTTTCGAACGTAAATAAGATTTTGAAGTCGTCTAAACTTTTCTGACGAAGATTATATTTAAACTTTTATCTCTTCTAAATTCAAGATTTACCTTTCTTTTTGACCGCTTTTTGACCTTTCATCGGTCGTGTAGCTCGCTACACTCCCTCTTCAATGCCAAAAATCGCTTCAAAAATAAAGGCAAATCTTGAACTTCATAAAAGTTTAGACGACTTCTTTATAATCGTTTTTGCTTAAAGCGTAGAACTGGCTATTTTAAGAAATAAGTAGGTGTTCAAAATTATAAAAAATAATTTTGAGCTCTTACTTAACCTAATGTCTTTTTACCCAACGCCATACTTCGCTATAATAACTTATATACCCTAACACACCCAGTAACATAACAAGTATGGTCTTAAGTCCATGTGTAATGAGAGCGAATGATTGTGCCACAGCGCGCTCTACACCATACACACCTGTTAAAGTCTTGACAATGGCAAAGTGCCAAGGGCCAGCTCCTGCAGGCGTGGGAAGCAACACGCCTACACTCACGGCTGCAAACACGTGTAAAGTATCGGCCAATCCGACGTGCGACAGTCCTCCGAAGCAGGGTACAAGAAGATAAAGTTGCAGAAAATTACACATCCAAATGCCTATACAAAGGGAAGCAAATGACAAGGGACTCTTGAGCCGTGCAATAGCACTCACGCCTTGCCATAGATTGTGTACAAAACGTTTCACGTGCTTCCTTAGTGGAAAACTAATGCCTACTAATAAGCACACGACCGATCCCACTACAATATAAAAGGTATATCGCGGCACGGCACACGTCAATCCTTCGGTCATGCGTTGAACTAACGACACTGTATTGTTCCACCGCAACGAAACAGCCAGTCCGATAACGATAACCAAGAATGCTACATCGGCCAATTTTTCTATCACCACTGTACCCAAAGCTCGTGTCGAAACTTTAGCATCACCACTACGCACCAAAAGTGAACGAGTAAGTTCTCCCAATCGCGGGGTTACACTATTGATAAGGTAGGATATGAATATAAGTTCTACCGAACGACGCAAAGTAATTTCAATGTGTGCCGACTGCAACAACATACGCCAACGCAGTGATCGTAATACGTTGGCCATAATGCCAACTACCAACACCATTACAATGAAGACATAATTTGTAGACTGACTAAAGAAAGCACGTAAGGAGCTAAAGTCGAAGCCACGATATAGCCACATCATTAGTCCTATACCTACAAGGGTCGATATGATTAGGAAAATTATGTTTTTTAGTTTCGCTGTCATTTAAATCTGAATAGAAATATTTTCTTTATTAGCGAAAATACTACTTTATTGAAAATATTACACGCAAAAATTACTTATTTACCTGAATAATGAGTTTTTTTATAGGAATGATGCACTACGTTATAAATCGTAAACAAAAAAGTTCGTAAATTCGCGCCCAACACATTGCATGTAAAAGGAAACTTTATTAAATGGAACTTGAAAAATTTGCTCGTCAACTTCGGTTGATGGTTATGCTAACACAAAACCGCGTTGTAACGGTTGAAGAAATTAGCGAGGCGCTCGGCATGAGTAAACGCTCAATTTATCGCTATATTGATTTATTCCGTAGCATGGGTTTTATTGTTATTAAGCAAGGCACATGCTACCGCATTGACCATACATCTCCTTTCTTTCAAAACTTGGGAGAGAAAATTCACTTTTCGGAAAGTGAAGCGCTCACAATTAGCCGTGTGCTTAACTCTGTGTACGACAATTCTGTGGAGGTGCGCCACCTTCGCGAAAAAATGGCCTACCTTTACGACTCTAACGTTTTAGCACGTCATGGTGTTGACAATGGATTAGCTCAAAACATTAGCCGCATCTTTCAAGCCATTCGTGAACAGCGCGTAGTACTATTTCGCAACTATAAGTCGGCCTCGAGTGGTAAAGTGAGCAATCGTATCGTTGAGCCTTATATGTTTATTAATCAAAACAATGAGGTGCGATGCTATGAATTGACAACTAAAACGAATAAGACCTTTAAGATTACACGCATCGAATCTATTGAGCAATTAGACTTATTGTGGTCGCATGAGTCAGAACATGCACCATTTTATTGCGACTTATTTGGTTTTACAGGAGAAGAGAAGCATCCCGTATCGCTTTTACTCGATCAATTAGCTACAAGCATATTATTAGAAGAATATGCTGACGCTCAACGCGACCTTACACTCGAAAAAGATGGACGTCATCGTCTCAATACGGAAGTGTGTAGCTACATTGGCATCGGCCGATTTGTATTGGGATTATTTGAGCACATCGAGATTGTTGACTCACCTGAATTTGCCGATTTTATGCGTCAGCGTATCGAGAAGATTAAGCTAAATTGAAGCATAAGTGTACATTCACACTTGTTTAAAGGGAGTTCTAAAAATACTATTTTTAGGACTCCCCTATAGAGCAATGATTTAACTATACTAACGAAAAAAGATGAATGGCTTATTAATAAGTCATTCATCTTTTTTCGTTACATAATCCTTTTCATATTTTTGCAATCATCGCCAATACGCAATTTAAATAATTGGATTGCGATGAAACGTTGGATTGCTAATACCCTCTTCCTTACGTAACTGATAAGAAAGTAACGCAAAGAAATCATAATCTAAGGCCACAGATATACGTTGAAGCATTTCAGAATCTATATGGGGCTTCTCAAAGATTTTGTACATATTAGTGCGACTACACGACAACTGATGAGCCAACCACACCACTGTGCAATTCTTTTCTTCAAGTCGACGCCTAATTTCTTGGCCCACATGAATGTTCATAACATAATGTTTTAAAAGGTTGTTGTAGAAATTTATATATAAGGAATTTGCAAAGGAATACTTTAAAATTGGATTTCGCATAATAAAAGTGTACCTAATTACGAGACATACGCAAATTTAACCAAAGATGCAGAGATAAAGAACGATTTTATAAATTATCATAGCGAAAACAGTTGGTAAAGAAACACCTAAATTGTTTGTAAAAATGTTTGAAAGGTTGAAAACCAACCAAAAATGTTTGCACAACAATAAATAAGCTATATATTTGCACTATGGGAACTCTTTATTTGGTGCCGACCCCCGTCGGTAATCTTGAAGACATAACGCTCCGAGCCCTACGCATACTAAAGGAAGCGGACGTGATTTTAGCCGAGGACACACGTACCTCTGGCATATTGCTTAAACACTTTGATATTAAGAACCAATTGGTGTCACACCATAAGTTTAACGAACACCAAACAGCTGATGCCTTTGCCGCACGTATGGCAGCTGGCGAGGTAATGGCACTCATATCAGACGCTGGCACACCTGGCATCTCCGACCCTGGATTTATGTTGGTGAGAGCTTGTGTTGCACGTGGAGTAACAGTGCAATGTCTGCCTGGAGCTACGGCTTTTGTTCCAGCATTAGTCGCTTCGGGGTTACCTTGCGAACGATTTACGTTCGAGGGCTTCTTACCACAGAAGAAAGGACGTGCTACCCGATTGGCAGCCTTGGCCGAAGAGCCTCGCACCATGATATTCTACGAGTCGCCCTACCGAGTAGTAAAGACGTTGACTCAGTTTATTGAGGTGTTTGGTGCTGAAAGACATTGCTCTGCCTGCCGCGAAATCTCTAAAATTCACGAAGAGAGCGTACGTGGCACACTGAGCGAAGTGTTAGTCCACTTCAACGACAACGAGCCTCGAGGTGAATTTGTCATCGTGGTAGAAGGATACAACACACCTAAAAAGAAAAAGAAAGACAAATATAATAATACGGAACATGATGAAGAGGAGTAAGGAACGCTATAGCGTTTGAAACGAACTACCCCACTCTTCCACGCCATGTAACTAACTTTATGAGTTTTGCAGTGAGAGAAGGCTTAACAACTCATTTACTCAAAAACTTGTATTATGAAGAAGATTATTTTGCTGCTTGCAGCTGTCTGCACTTTATCATTTTCAGTTTCGTGCAGCACAAAGAAGGAAAAAGAACAAGAGGGCAAAGACCCCAGTGTTGCCACTATCGACTCATTGCGCCAAGCACTTACACAATCACAGAATGAGTCAAGCGACATGATTGAGACGCTTTCACAGATTCAAGACGGCTTTGACCAAATCAATGAAGCTGAAGGCATCGTCAACGTTGAGAACCGCCAAGGCGAACGCGGCAACAAACAACGCATACTTGACAATATGATGTTGATTCAGAACAAGCTAAAGCTGAACCGCGAACTGATTGCTAACCTGCAGCAGCAACTGCGTGCCTCCAACCAAAGCGACTCACGCACGAAAGCCAAACTTGAAGAGATGGTGGCCAACTACAACAAGCAGCTCGAAGATAAGAATAAAGAAATTGAAGCCCTTCGCGCTCAATTGGCCGAAAAGGACATTAAGATAGCTGAACAAGGTGAGCAAATCAACAACTTGAATAGCAACGTTAACGACCTTACTCAGAAGAACGAAGAGAAAGCTCGTACCGTTGCAGCTCAAGACAAGGAGCTACACACGGCTTACTACGTATTCGGTACAAAGAAGGAACTACGCGAACAGCGCATCTTACGACGCGGTGATGTATTGAAAGGTCATGACTTTAACAAAGACTACTTTGCTCGCATTGACCTACGCGTAACAAAAACGATTAAGCTCTACTCTAAGAGCGCTAAACTCATGACAAGCCATCCCGCTGGTTCGTACTCACTCGAAAAGGACGCACAAGGACAATACATACTGCGCATCACCAATCCTCAAACCTTCTGGAGCGTAAGTAAATACCTCGTCATCGTAGTGAAGTAATTTAGTTGACCAGTTATCAACTCGTCAACCTATTAGCTTAAAGAACGCATCTCTCTTGTTTTACTGTTCTCTGTAAGAGAGCTATAAGACAAGAGAGATGTTGTAAATAACACTATCATCGTATGCTCAAGCATTCTTATTCAACAACAAGTATATTAGCATTATGCAGTGCACTACTACTTTCGTCATGCGCCACGACCAATCGTAATCAATTTGACGCGATAGCCACTGGTGCATCATTGGGTGGCATGTTTGGTTCAAGCATTGGTGGTCTGTTAGGTGGCCCACGTGGTGCTGACAAAGGCACGATTGCAGGTATGGTAATTGGTGGTGCGATTGGCGCTGCCACTACGACACAAAAGAAGAAAGAAAAGGCTCCTACTATTAAGGACCACAATTATGAAGCGGACGATGCCTATAACGGAACGGGAAAGAATAGTGATGTTCAATACGGCACTTATAACAGTCCGCAATACCAATCCCCCTATGCTCAACACAGCGAAGTAATGGACCTTGAAGTGAGCAACATTCACTTTCTTGACAACAACAATAACCAACGCCTCGACAAGGATGAAAAGGCTTTTATCGTATTCGACATTTGCAACACAAGCCGTAAGACGCTTTACAACATTACTCCAAACCTTACGTGTAATAGCAAGCGCGTCGTTATTTCGGCCCCTGCTACAATAGCATCTTTACTCCCAGGTCAGGCTATCAGATACAAAGCCTCAGTCATTGCCGTACGCCGAATCAAGCAACCTCACGTTCAATTCTCCATTAGCTTTGGTCAAGGCAAACAAACCGTAGTAGCAAAGACTTTTGAAATCTAACAACACCTATTCACTATCAACACTCTTTCATGACATCCACCTATACCCCACCCCACGACACTTGGCAAACCCACTACCGCCCTATTTTACGCTTAGGCATCCCCATTGCCATTGGCCAAATCGGTGTTATCATTATGGGATTTGCCGACACCATGATGGTGGGACAATTTAGCACACAAGCGCTGGCCGCAGCCTCTTTTGTTAATGCCATATTCAACCTTATCACCTATATGCTAATGGGATATAGCTATGGCATTACGCCCCTTATCAGTTCATTAGTAGGACGCGGCGAACACAAAGAAGCGGGGGCTACCATTAAGCGAGGATTGGTGTGTAATCTTAGCTTTGCCTTACTGCTCATAGCCATACTGATAGGAGGATATTTTATGATTCCCTATATGGGACAACCCACTGAGATACTGCCTTTGGTGCGTCCCTACTACCTCACTTTAATGACATCGGTAGCATTTGTAGCTCTGTTTAACGCCTTACGCCAATTTACCGACGGACTCTCACTTACGGCCATTGGCATGTGGGTTATCTTGGCGGGCAACGTGCTAAACATTGTGGGCAATTTCTTGCTTATTTATGGCATCGGTCCCTTTCCACGTTTAGGACTATTGGGAGCTGGACTGAGCACATTGACAGCTCGCATACTAATGGCCATAGCCATGCTACTTATTCTTTTGAATGGGAAAAGGTTTCACATTTACCGCCAAGGCTTCACACAAACAGCCTTACGCATACGCAACCTTATGACTATCAACAAGCAGTCGTGGCCTATCGCCCTACAAATGGGCATGGAAAGTGGAGCATTTACGATTAGCGGCATTATGGCTGGTTGGTTAGGAGCGGTCGACTTGGCCACCTACCAAGTAATGGTTACGATTAGCGGCTTGGGCTTTCTGCTCTACTACAGTTTTGGTTCGGGCATCACGATTCGCGTAGCTCACTTTTACGGCCAAAGCGATTGGCTAAGTGTGCGACGAACGACACGTGCTGGAACTTTTATACTATTAGCAATGGCCGCCATTTCTTCGCTCATATTCTTATTTGGCTGTCAATACATCATTTTAGGCTTCACCTCTGACCCCGCAGTAATTACACTATCTACGACGCTCATTCTGCCACTGATACTTTATCAGGTAGGAGACTCTATGCAAATCTGCTTTGCCAATGCCCTACGCGGCACGTCACACGTAATGTCGATGATGTGGATCGCCTTTATCAGCTATATGGTAGTCAACCTGCCAGCAGGTTACTTATTAGCCTTTCCCTTACACATGGGCATCGTAGGACTTTACTTAGCCTTTAGCCTTGGACTATTCGTTGCTGCGGCCCTTTACGCTTGGCAGTTTTATCGCGTTATGCGAGCAACTGAACGTTGACAAGTTAACCCATCACCCCCAAATAAAAAATCATGCAAAACACAAACTTTAAGGTAGGCGGCCGACAGCCTATCACGCTCGATCGCCTTGTACGCGGCATCATAGCTATACTACTCATTGCGGGAGTTGGCCTATCCATTTACTATCTTAGTAGCGTACTTATTCCCTTCTTCGTAGCTTGGGTCGTGGCTTATCTACTCTACCCCATGGTACGTTTTTTGCAAAATCGCTGCCGATTGCGCAACAGGTTGTTGGCTATCATCATTACGCTCATTATTACGTGCGGGGTATTAGTAGGCTTCTTCTATATTGTGGTACCTCCCATGATAGACGAAATGGCTCACCTTAAGGACGTCGCTCTCACTTACATTCAAAAGGGTGCAAACAACACCACCATTCCTGCCCCCGTTCAAAAGTTTATTCATCAGCACATCAACGAGTACCAGATAGAAAATTTCTTGCAGCAAAAGGACGTTATGGCTGCTATCAAAACGGCAGTGCCTAAAGTATGGACAGTACTTTGGAGTACTGCGGGCATGGTATTCAACATTGTGGCATCGCTCATCGGACTGCTTTACTTATTATTCATCTTAACAGACTATGAGCGATACGCCAATGCATGGATAAAGTTCATACCTTACTCTAAGCGTCGCTTTGCAGCGCAATTAGTAAGCGACATCGAACATAGCATGGCGGGCTACTTTCGCGGTCAAGCCTTGGTAGCGCTTAGCAACTGCGTCATGTTTTCAATCGGATTTGCCATTATTGGCATACCTGTGCCCATAGGTTTGGGTTGTTTAATTGGAGTGATTAGTTTCGTGCCTTACTTACAGGTTATAGGTTTCATTCCAGCGACGCTATTAGCACTGTTGAAAGCTGCCGAGACAGGCGAAAACTTTTGGTGGCTGCTCTTCCTAGTGGTCATCGTTTACCTCGTAGTACAAGTGTTACAAGACACGATCTTTACCCCTCGCATTATGGGTAAAATCATGGGACTCCCTCCTGCTATTATTCTCCTATCGCTCTCTGTCTTTGGCTACGTGTTAGGACTTATCGGCTTGATTATTGCACTTCCCGTCACAACACTTGCCATTTCGTACTACAAGCACTATGTGGTAGGCAACAATCAAACGGACAATAGCACAACAGATGCAACACTCAACGATGACGACATTGCCGTTGAACGCGAAGCAGGGGTCTACGTTGACTCACCCGTTGTGAAAACGACCGAAAAGCCTACAACACCCAAGGCTAAGTAATATCACTTATTCTAAATTTGAACCTTCATCTGACTGAGTTCGAAGACAATAATATAAAGGGTGGTTCTAAGGCAACACTTTTAGAACCACCCTTTATCAAAAAAAAAGAAATTGAGAATGAAGTTCTATACCACATCATTTTCAATTCCTTTTGTTGTATGTATAAAAGAAGAATTAGTTTACACCAGCAGCAAGTTCTGCACCGGCCTTAAACTTAACCACCTTCTTAGCTGCGATTTGAATCTTCTCCTTAGTAGCAGGGTTGATACCTTCGCGAGCAGGACGCTCATTTACAGAGAAAGTACCGAAACCGAGGATAGCAACCTTATCACCTTCCTTCAATGCACCTGAGATAGCACCTACTACAGCGTCAAGCGCCTTCTTTGAATCTGCCTTGCTCAAACCAGTTGCTGCAATGGCATTTACGAGATCTGTCTTAGTCATGTCGTAATGTATGTATTAAAATGTTTATAAATTCGTGCACGTAAAGTTACGTTATCACTAAAGCATAAGTGCGCCAAACTGCCTTAAACAAAGGCCTCACAAACGCTCAATGCTTTGCAAATGTAGGGCAAACAATGCGAAAGCACAAACATTTTCTTTATTTTTTTCTTACAAAACGTCAAAAAAAACGATTTAGTGCTTCATATAATACGTTTCGTCCTAATTTTTAAGCACTTTACACGCTATTTCTCACATAATAATCCCCTCGATAACGCTTACTTCTATATACTTTTTATCAACCAAAGCCCCATCTTTAATCAAAAAAGAATACAAAACATTTCGTTCATTACAATTTTTACCTTATCTTTGCAGTGCAAAAAGCGCCTGTGGCGAAATTGGTAGACGCGCCAGACTTAGGATCTGGTGTTTCACGACGTGTAGGTTCGAGTCCTATCAGGCGCACCTCTTAAAATGCTAAGTAGTTAATTATCAGCTATTTAGCATTTTTTCTTTTATATAATTGCTACAGTTTTTGCCAACATGATTCGCTGTTAATTTATTTTGGTTGACAAATTGTAGAGTTTTAGGACTCTACCTACATTGTCCGTGGATGGAGAGGCGCTTGGTATCTGTTATATTCTCTACAAAAGTGCGCCACGAACGCGTCCTCACCTGGGGGCGACGCGCCCCCAATTAGGCAGACAAATTGCAATTTACAGAACTCTACAAAACGTTTCATAATGCCCTGAATAGGCACTTTTAGCTTACGTATATTTTACCTTTGCTATTTTTATGTTCCATGTTTCATCTTCTATATCTAACTCTTTGATTATCAATGCTTTAAAAAGCTGAAACATAATACTTCAATGTTTCATTTTTAGTTTCAATGTTTCATTTCAAAAACACTGAGGGAGAAAAACAAAAAGACAATGGGAGCGATCACAAAACACTGAGGGAGCGATCACAAAACACTGTGGGAGCGCGCAACCGCTCCCACAGTGTTTTGAAAAATGAAACATGAAACTTAAAATGAAACATTGAAGTGTTATGTTTCATTTTTCTAAAGCATTGATACTCAATTTATTACAAAGAAAAATGAAACATGAAAGATAAAACAAAGGATTAAAAAAACGTATAGAGATTGTTGGAAGAGCTTGCCCAAACGCAACGACAAAAAGGACTACCTATATATCACCCATTAACAGAAGTCCCCTACCCTCTTTTACCTCCCGTAACAATCCAAACTGTGCGAGGGAAGAAACGTTGCAACAACAGATAAGCAATTACGCAGACTGCAATGGCAATAAACGGACACACCATAAAGGCAACTGATTGCACAAAAGTTGACTGATACGTTGCCCACTTTGCCAACACTGTGGTAAGCGGCAATAGGACGATATTGTGAGCCGCATAAATGAAGAAACTCGCCTTTGATAGTTTGTACTTCCTTGGCCAACGTTCACTTACAATGTAAGCAATGGCTATTGACGTGACTATAGCAGAAAATACATATACGTGATGCCAAACGAACGATTCCGCCCCCCGACCTAAAAGCAATCCGAAGGAAATGATGAAACTAACCAAACATATAGGCCAATAACGAGCTAACTTACCACCTACATCGTATTTATTCATACCACACCACGCCCCCAACATGAAAAACCATACACCTATCAACGTCATTCCTCCTACATTAGGCCATAACCCAGCATAATAAACAATCGCCACAATAGCCAATCCCAACCACTTTAAGTAACGCAATATAGCATATAAAAAGGGGGAACACAACACAATGACCATTAAGTCGCGTACAAACCATAAAGGTTCTTGCACAGGAGCGGTACTTGCCATCACGTGCCACCCTAATACATTTGCTCCTTCACCGCCTACTTGCGTACACCCCCAAAATAAATTAAACGACAACGGCAGGTGTAACAGCTGTCCTGCACTCACATCCTTCAAGGCATAAAGCGCAAAGGCTATCACATTCCAACAAATGTAAGGAATTAATAAAGTATAAAAACGACGATGCAACTTTTCTACATACCCTTTCCAACTGAACGTTTGCTGATTGATAAAAAAGAGATAACCCGAAATGGCAAAGAATAGAGGTACGGCAAAGGTGGGCAAGGTGCGCGATAAAATCGTTCCCAGCCCATCTACAACTTGGCTGTTAATCCCGCGCCAAGCAGTGTTATACGAATGAATGAATACAACAAGCGCTGCCAACGGAAGACGCAACGCATTTATATATTTCAACATGACGGCAATGTGGCAATTTGATAATGTGCTAATTTGCTAATTTGATAATGTGACAATTTGCTAATATACAGCACCCTTGACACTAAGAGCCACAAAGCTACAAAAAAATGCTTTTTACTCAAAATGTTTTGGCCTTTAGCGCGTCAAGTATTAACTTTGTATGTTATTGTATAAAAACGATAAAAGATAAATATGCGCTTTGACGATGTTATAGGACAAAATAAAGTGAAGCAACAGCTTCGACGAATGTTGGCCGATAACCGCATTCCACATGCCCTGCTCTTTGCAGGAAATGAGGGATGTGGTAAATTACCCATGGCCTTAGCTTTGGCACAAAGGTTGCTTTGCCAACACCCTACGGCTGAAGGCGAAGCGTGTGGTACGTGCCAATCCTGCCGAATGGCTGAAAAGATAGCTCACCCCGACCTTCACTTCATCTTTCCTACTATCAAGCCCGCTGGACAAAGTTCGACTGTACTCAGCGACCAATTCTTACCCGAATGGCGCAAACAAATAGCACAGTCACCCTACTTTAGTCGACAAACGTGGCTCAAAGCCATGGGCGTAGAGAAGCAGCAGTCTATTATCAGCGTAGCCGAGGCTAACAACATCATTGCCAAACTCGCCAACGTGAGCAGTCAAGGTGGCTACCGAGTTATCATCATTTGGTTAGCCGAACAGATGAACGTTGAATGCGCCAATAAGCTACTCAAAATATTAGAAGAGCCTCCCGCACAGACAGTCTTTATTCTTACCAGCAATCACCCAGAGCGACTACTCACCACGATTCTCAGCCGCACACAACGTATTGACTTCGCACCACTCAGCGTTGACGACATCTCCGATGCCTTACAACGCCTTAATGGACTACAGCCCACTGATGCCATGACAATGGCACGTGCAGCAGCAGGAAGTTACATTTTTGCGCTTGAGCAAGTGACGATGAATGCTGACAACGCTCAGTTCTTCGATATCTTTGTGCTCTTCATGCGCTTGTGCTATATGCGCAAGATTAAGGACCTTTATGAATGGTCGCAACAACTCGCACTATGGGGACGCGAGAAGCAAAAGGCTTTCTTAGAATATGCCCAACACCTCATTCGTGAAAACTTTATCTATAACTTTCACAATCCAGAGCTCAATTACCAAAACCAACAAGAGAATAATTTCTCTGTCAACTTTGCACGTTACATCAACGAGCGAAACGTTATTGGTATCATGGACGAACTTTCCGCTGCTCAACGCGACGTAGAAGCCAATGTCAATGCAAATATGATATTCTTTGACTTCTCACTCAAGATGATTGTGCTACTAATAAAATAGCTTACACGCATGCTAAGTAGGTACTCAAAATTAGTTGATATGAATTGGGACAGTATTTCGTTCGCTTTCGCGCACTTTTTCTCGCCAAGGCATATCAACTAATTCAGAACATGATTATATAAACTAATTTTGAATATCTACTTATCTATATAACATTCCATATATGAACGCTGACAACACAAATAATATTACCCCTAACCCTACCATTCTTCCCGTTGAGGAGTTGAACACAAGTCAAGGCGGTGACACCTGTAATACAGGCGAAGAATATGCTTCATCTTGCGCCTGCGATAACGACCCGTCGTGCGATTTCTGCCATTGGGGCGACAACCACCTACGAGGCTTTGCTGCCAAAGGATGCGGACGTAGCGACCACCAACTCAACTCCTATGACTACTTGGCCGACATTCCTGGCAACAATAAGGTCACTGACTTCGTTGAAGTACAATTTAAGAACACACGCAAAGGTTTTTACCGCAACGACAATCACCTTGACTTACAAAAGGGCGACATCGTAGCCGTTGAAGCACAACCTGGTCACGACATCGGTGTCATATCGCTTACTGGCAAGTTGGTGCTACTGCAAATGCAAAAGGCCAACCTCAAACCTGGATTTGAAATCAAACGCGTCTATCGCAAAGCACGCCCCACTGACCTTGAAAAGTACGAAGAGGCGAAAGCACGCGAACACGATACGATGATTCGCTCACGCCAAATCGCTAAGGATCTCGAATTGCAGATGAAAATTGGCGATGTGGAATACCAAGGTGACGGTAACAAGGCAATCTTCTATTATATTGCTGATGCGCGTGTCGACTTCAGAAAGCTCATCAAAGTGCTCGCCGAAGCCTTCAGAGTACGTATAGAAATGAAGCAAATCGGTGCGCGCCAAGAGGCTGGAAGAATTGGCGGCATTGGGCCTTGTGGTCGTGAACTTTGTTGCGCCACATGGATGAAGAACTTCAGTTCGGTCAGCACCGCTGCCGCGCGTTTTCAAGACATCACGCCCAACCCTCAAAAGTTGGCAGGACAGTGTGCAAAATTAAAGTGTTGCCTTAACTACGAAGTCGATACTTACATGGAAGCCGCCCGCAAGATTCCTGAACGCAATGTAACGCTTGAGACCATCGACGGCACATACTACTGCTTCAAAGTCGACACCTTGGCAGGCCTCATCACCTATAGTACCGATCGTCGTTTGGCTGCCAATCTCGTAACTATCACGGCCGACCGTGCACACGAGGTGATTGAAATGAATGCTGCAGGCGAAAAGCCTGAATCTCTTTTAGCCGAAGGGCCTATTAAACCTGTCCGACCCGTCGACCTCGCTGAACAAGATGACTTGACACGATTTGACAAAACGCGTTCTGCTAAGAAGGATCGTGGAAGCAATCGCCGCCGTGGCGGAGGTAATAATGGACGCGCCGAACGTCCTAACCGTAATGAGCGAAGTGCCTCTAATAATGAACAACGCAACGAGCGAAACGAAAAGGGCGAGCGTAATGAACACACCAATCGTCGCGAGCGCGACGACCGTCAACAACGCTATCGCCGTAACCGTCGCGAAGGCAACAATGGTGATAACAATCGACGTCATGGCGAAGGGCCACGCCCTCGAAATACGGAAACGAATACTTCAGCTAACAACAATTAAGAATGAAGCGTAAAGCTATCGTACAAATAGCAATGGCATTCCTATGTACATTGCTATTTGCATTTTCTTGTACCAACAAGCCTGTGGCTTTTGACTATTGCTCTACGGCTGTTGAAGGTTGGGAACCGGGTGACTCTCTAAAATTTCATATTGATACGCTCCAACAATCAGGACAATATAAACTAAGTATCGGAGTGCGCACCTCTTCTTCCAATCCTTATCCCTACCAAACTTTATGGCTTGTAGTGCGCCAACATTGGCACAACCCCTCACAAGAGTTGATCGACACAATACACCTTCAACTTGCCAACGGACGAGGCGACCCGCAAGGTCATGGCGTAACGCTTTATCAATACGATTACCCTTGGCAAACGCTACAACTACAAGCTGGTCAATCAGCCGACATCAGCATTATACATATTATGCGCCGCGAAATGCTACCTGGCATCTCTAACGTGGGAATACAGTTAAATAAACTGTAATTTGTCTGCCTAATTGGGGGGCGGGTTTGTAACCCGCCCCCCAATAGTTTATCGTTGACTCACGCCTTTAATGTTTTTAAATCGTCTCCAAGAGGATTGTTTGTAAGTATCAACAGCCATTTGAGGGACATAGATCGTTACCTCATTGAAGTGATTAGGAGCAAATACGCTATCAATTTTTGTAGGCCATATTTCATTACCAATGCTTGGTGGAACGGCTTGCTTAAAATGTAGACTGCGTAAATTCGTACACCCCACGAAAGCACCCTTTAATATGGAGAAGAGATTAGCATTGATGTATAAGTCGCACAACCTTTCATCGTGCGCAAAGGCATTTTTACCTATTTCGCTCACATAATAGCGCAGACCTTCATATTCTACCGTATCGGGTATCAGCAACGTGCTCTCATTCGCTGCAGCCAACTTTACTGATGTAGTCAAACCGCCCCACGAGGTATAGGTCAAATTGGCGACACGAAATTTAGCTTGTATTTGATAGTGTGGGCGTCCTTCTTCCAACCGCATCTGATAATAAGCGTAACCACACCCTCCAATCACAAAGAAGAGCAACAAATAAATACATACCCACAGATTGCGCTTCATACGGTGAAGGTCAGCCTTCAAGAGTTCGACAGAAGCATAACGTTTCTTCTTTTCGGCTAAGCAACGATACTTTATTCGTTTATAAATGCCCCCTAACTGCAAAGCATCAATCAAGCACCCCAGACTATATATGTCGTTGCGGAAGTCGGTTACACTCTCAACGCGTTGTTCGGGCGAGATGTAGCCAATAGTACCCGCAGGCTGCTTGAGTTCTGAATAGAAGTCTGCATCAGCGAGACCAAAATCAATAAGTTTCACATGACAACCATTGCGCGTGATGATAATATTTTCGGGCTTTAAGTCGCGGTGTACCACTTGCTTGCTATGAACATCGCTCAAGGCCGCAATCAACTGTTGCAACACAGCCGTCCGACTACGCTTTGAAGGACAAGTGATTAGCCACTCAGTAAGCGTAACACCATCTATCCATTCAAGCACCAAGCATGTGCCGATACCCTCAACGTGCTCTACCCCTTCACAACGAACAACATAATCAGAGTCAAGTGCCGAAAGGATATCATATTCCTTCTCTTGCGAAAATTTATAGACACTGTTTTTACTTTTATCCTTTGGCAATGTCTTGAGTGTCCACCACTTTCCACCACGTTGGGCTCGATACAGAACGCTATTGTCTGAACGATAGATTTCTGTTATCTGACTGAACGCATCTGTTACATTGACTTGTTGGGACTGAAATATTTCTGATACTTGCTGCTCTTCTTCTTTCATCATCACGTAAATAAAGAGGCCATATAGGCTTCATCTAAGTAGGTGTTTGATTTTAGTTTATATCAAAATGCTCTATGGGGAACATCATAAACTAATTTTGAAGACCTACTTATTTTATAATATTAGATTGTGTTTATCACTTATTCTTTATTCTTCATTCTTTATTCTTCATGAGGTCTTCACTACTCACGAGGCCATGCATAATGGCAAAGATAGTCAAAGCAGCCACACTTCGCGTACCCAACTTATCGGTTAAATTGTTACGGTGGGTAATGACCGTGGCCAAGCTCACACCCATACGCGCTGCAATCTCTTTATTAATCAACCCTTCGACTATTCCCTTGAGCACTTCACGTTCGCGAGGAGTGAGATGTGGCATTAAACTGACAGGGCGACGTTCTTCTGTCGGCTGCGTCTGTGCCTTGCGCACCACTTCAGGAGGAGCGCCATGCGCCGTATGCGAACGCTGTGCTAAGGTGATAATAGAACGCACCAACTCTTGTTCCGTCTGAAAGACGTTCAACGTATGAAAGCCTTGTGGCAAATGACAGACTTCATCGCCATGTACAAGGGCTATCGTCTTGTGCTGCCGTTGTAAGAAATAGCTGGCTCCTACCAAGAGTTCTGCCCCCGACACGAAATAATGGAAGTATTGATCAGCATCAGCGGCCTCAACCAAGTCTGCATAATGGGCAAAGAGGCGCACCTCTGCCCCAGGCATCATACGACGTATAATGTCTGACAGTCCGATTGCAGCTAAAGTATTCGGAACGACTATGGCTATAATGGGTTGCATATATCTGCTTTAATGTACTTCAAGTTTCTGACCAAAGTATGAGCGTAAGATTTCTTCGGCTCGCTTCTTTTGTTCTGGCGTATTCTCAGACACGTCTTTTAGTTGGTAGTCCCATCCCAAGGCCTCGTATTTATGTACGCCCAATGTGTGATAGGGCAAGAGTTGCACCTTCTCCAACCACACATAGTCCTTAAAGTGTTGACCTAAGGCATGGAGATCTTCTTCAAAGTCACTCACGCCAGGCACCAACACGTAGCGTAACCAAAAGAGGTGGTTGTTATCTTCGAACCACCGTGCGGTGCGAAGCGGCTGTTCATTGCTCCGCCCCGTAATGTGCTGATGACGCTCTGCATTAAACTCTTTTATATCAAGCATAACGAGGTCGGTCAATCCCCAAAGTTCCTCTACGTGTTTGTTCCATATAGCACCGTTGGAGTCAACACAGATGTGAATATGCTGTTCGCGCAACATTTTAAAAAGCGGGACAAGAGCTTCGGCTTGTACAGTGGGTTCACCTCCAGAAAAGGTTATTCCCCCTCGGCGACCAAAGAATGGAGCAAACGATACGGCTTGTTTCACAATGTATTCGGGATCGGTCAATGTACTCTCCCCTACGGCATCTATTGTATCGGGATTGGCACAATACAGACAACGGAAAGGACAACCTTGCAGAAAGACTACATAACGCAGTCCCGGTCCGTCAAACGTACCCATCGACTCGTAACTATGTACACGGATTTGATGCATTATTATATAAGGTAAGTGTGGTTACAAACTGATTTGCTTACGACCCTCTCTCATCATGAAACGAATGCTGAGAAAGTCGCAAAACTAAAATGCTATATGCAAAGGTACTTGAAACTTACAAAAAAAACGTATCTTTGTCGCCAAATTCATACATAATATGGCAAAAGATACGGTTATTCTTACAGGCGACCGCCCTACGGGTCGTCTCCACATAGGCCACTATGTTGGCTCTTTAAAGCGCCGCGTTGAACTACAAAACGCAGGTGACTTTAAGAAAATGTTTGTATTCATCGCTGATGCACAGGCTTTAACTGACAACATTGACAACCCTGAGAAGGTGCGTCAGAACGTTATTGAAGTAGCACTCGACTACTTAGCCTGCGGCCTTGACCCCGAAAAGATTACAATCTTTATTCAAAGTCAGATACCCGAGCTGTGTGAACTCTCGTTCTACTTCATGGACCTCGTGACGGTGAGCCGCTTGCAGCGCAACCCTACGGTTAAGACTGAGATAGGCATGCGTGGCTTTGAGTCAAGCATTCCCGTAGGATTCTTTACCTACCCTATCAGCCAAGCTGCTGACATTACAGCCTTTAAGGCTACTACCGTACCGGCTGGTGAGGATCAAAAGCCAATGTTGGAACAAGCTACGGAGATTGTTCGCCGTTTCAACCACATCTATGGTGAAACGTTGGTTGAACCCAACATTCTGCTGCCTCAGAATGCAGTCTGCTGCCGCCTTCCGGGCACGGACGGTAAGGCAAAGATGTCAAAGAGCCTTGGCAACTGTATCTACTTGGCCGAATCGGCTAAGGAGGTAGAGAAGAAAGTGAAGTCAATGTACACCGACCCCACTCACTTGCGCGTAGAAGACCCTGGCCACATCGAGGGTAACACGGTGTTTACTTACCTTGACGCTTTCTGTAAGCCTGAACACTTTGGCCTTTACTGGCCTGACTATCAAAGCCTCGACGAAGTGAAAGAACACTATCAGCGTGGCGGATTGGGCGACATGAAGGTGAAGAAGTTCTTGAACAAAATCCTACAAGAGGAGTTAGAGCCAATTCGTCAACGTCGTGCAGAATTTGAGAAAGACATTCCGGCCGTTTACGAAATGCTGCGCAAGGGCTGTGAAGAGGCACGTGCCGTAGCTGCAGAGACATTGAGCGAAGTGCGTCGCGCTATGAAGATTAACTACTTCGACGATGCTGAACTCATCGCCGAACAAGCTAAACGTTTCAACACTGGCTTATAATCTCCCAACGCTATCATCGAAACAAACAAATAAAATAAGTAGCAAAGAAGTAGGACAGAAATGCCTAAAACGCTAAACGACACAACTTTTCATGCTACAAATTTTGTTCATTCACAAAAGTTTTCATAACTTTGCACCCCGAAGTGAGAAGGTGCCTCAAAGCGAAGAGAGAGGCCGAGGTTAGAAACAAGGCCTACTTTAAAGTGGTTAGTGCTTACCTTTCCCGCTCGATGATATGTATATCAAAAAAAACAAAAAAATAGCATAACAAAAAATGAAAAGAACATTCCAACCCCACAATCGTAAGAGAAACAACAAGCATGGTTTCCGTCAGCGTATGCAAACTGCTAATGGCCGTCGCGTATTGGCAGCTCGTCGTGCAAAAGGTCGCAAGAAGTTGACCGTTTCTGACGAAGTTCATGGCAAGAAATAATAATTTCTCTTCTCTCTACACCTAAGTTTGTAGAAAGAACACAGAAAGGCTGATACCTTATGACACATTAAGTCAAGGTATCAGCCTTTACTTTTTAGCCTCTCCCCCCTACCCTTCTCGCCAAGTAGGGAGGGAGTTAGGGGGAGAGGTTGCCAAATTGTAGTTTATAGCCCCTTTCGTTTACGCAAAAGCATCAGTCCCCCTATAATTCGTAATTTTGCGCCCAAAGAGACGACTTCATAAGCTAATTGGGTACATCTAAATATAGACTAAATTTGAAGACCTACTAAAATTTAACTAAACTATATAAAAGCTGTATATGACAATACTTGCATTTACACTCATTTTACTTTTAGCAGCCTATTGTGCAGGACTATTAGGTTCGCTCACAGGATTAGGTGGCGGCGTAGTAGTTATCCCTGTACTCACATTGGGATTTGGTATTGACTTCCACTATGCAGTGGGAGCAGCCTTAGTAGCCTCTATAGCCACCTCAAGCGGTTCAGGCTCAGCATACGTGAAAGAAGGCATAACCAATGTGCGTCTCGGCATGTTTCTCGAAATAGCCACCACCATTGGGGCCGTATCGGGAGCCCTCATTGCCATTTGGCTTAACAACAACGTCATAGCCGTTATATATGGTTGCGTACTTTTACTTACTGCTGCCATGCAACAGCGACGTAAGAGCGACCACGACGGCATAAAGGGTTCTGAAATGGCACGTCGCCTAAAGCTCTATGGCACGTGGCCACAAAAGGACGGTTCGGTAAAGAGCTACGAACTGCGCAACGTAGGCGGTGGTTTCGGTGTGATGTACGTAGCTGGTGTGCTTTCAGGCATTTTGGGCATTGGATCAGGTGTACTTAAAGTGTTGGCTATGGACGCAATGATGAAGGTGCCCTTTAAAGTCAGCACGACTACTTCTAACTTCATGATGGGGGTAACCGCATGTGCCTCAGCCGTCATCTACGTACAACGTGGCGTTATCGCTCCTGGCATTGCTTGCCCCGTAATGATTGGTGTATTGTTTGGTGCACTTACAGGTGCTCGTCTATTGAAGCGCATGAACGTTAGTGTGCTACGACAGATATTCTGTGTTGCCATCTTACTCGTCGCTATCAACATGATTTGGCAGGGGGTGGCTGGGAAATATTAGTAAATGTGTAAATGTGCAAATATGCTAATGTGCAAATATGCTAATGTGCTAATACACGAATAAAGACAAACAACAAAAAAAGAGGCAGAAGTTACTTAACTTCTTGTTCGACTACTCTATATTATAAAGAATATAACTATGGAATTTAAGACCGAAGCGGAACGTCAGAAGTATGACATGCAGCAGCTTATAGGTAATACGCTACGTATTGGCGTATCTTTAGCTTGCCTGGTCGCTTTTGTGGGGGGCATCATCTACTTAGCGAAGCATGGAACGGATGCGTTCGACATTTCACAATATCGCAACTTTAGCTACGCTGATGCTTCACAACACGCTGACTATACAACGTTGAAAGGCATCTTTGCAGGCCTTTCGGCTTTCACTGCCATTGGTTGGATTCAGACGGGGGTGCTCATCCTCATTCTTACTCCAATCATGCGTGTGTTTCTTTCACTCATTGACTTCTTGAAAGAACGTGATTGGCTTTACGCACTTATTACAGCCATCGTCCTTGCCGTTATTATTAGTAATTCAATTGAAGGACTGAAATAATCTGTCAGAAGCGCAAATAGAAGGGGCGCGGGCTATCAAGCCCGCGCCCCTTTCTGTTTGCGCTTCTGGTACTGTGAGATATGCCACCGAGTTTAGAAGTGAAGCCTATATACTTTTTATCGTCCCATTGGAGGCCCCATTGGAGGGCCCATTGGGCGCATCGGCATGCCACCAGGGCCACGCATATCGGGCGGACCAGGACGGCCGTCATTGTCGTCACCCTTCTTACTACTGCTACCACCTGGGAAGATGTTCAACTTATAGATGAAGTGAACCATGAAGTAAGAGTTGATGCCGTTGTTCCAAGAGTCAACACGCTGAGTAGCACTGAGTGTACGGCTAATGTTGCTCTGCTTCTGGAGGATGTCGTAGAACTGAATGCTCAGCGTAGCAGCCTTATTCTTTAAGAACGACTGTGCGATCTGTGCGTTCCACAACAATTCGTTTGTATTCATCGAAGCGTCAGAGTAACCACGACGTGAGTTCATGCGAATGTCTGTCGAGATGCTAAGGCCAAAGTCGAAATTAAAGTTAGCATTCGCACCATAGGCAAAGTTCCACGTGTCCATATTGGCATTGTCCTGCACCGTAGCACGCGCGTGCTGATAGTTCAACTTGCCCAACAAGCCTACATCAAACCATGACTTGCGGTATGAGATATTGAGATTTTCGTCTACACCAATCGTGCGTGTCGTGTTCTTCTGTGAGAGGGCTGAGTTGAAGATTTCATTGTAGTAGTTATAGTCCTTAACAGTCGCAGCGTCTGTTGTAGGCGTTGCGAAGAGGTTATAGCTCGTGGCAGCAGCTGAACGGCCGCTCTGCATATTACTTACATAGCCCACAGCATTGTCGTAGCTCAAGCTGGTAAAGGTGTTGATGTTGAACAGTTTCTCTTTACCAAGAGCCGTGTTGAACATAAACATACCACGGCCGTTCCAATTGCCATTGATATTCTCAGGACGCAAGTAGCGCACACCAGTAGTCTCGTCATACACCATGCGGTTAGAGATAGAGTTGCGCGTTTGTGTAACGTCAAATCCTCCCATGATACCTTGTTGGCGCGTAGCGTTGTAGCCATTATAGTTAACACGAATGCTATTGTTCCATGAAGGCTTCAAGCCCGGATTACCCATTGAGATGCTCAAAGGATTAGAATCATCAACTACGGCCAAGAGGTCGGTCATCGAAGGTTGTGATGACGAACCGCGATAGCGAATGTCTAACTGATTGGTCTTTGAGAACTTATAACGAAAACGAATCTGTGGAGAAACGTTGAACACGTTGCGCGTTACGACCGTGTCGACCTGTGAGGGACGGTTGTAAGCCATGTTAGTGTGTTCGGGGTTGAAGTCGACGCCCGCATTGAAGCGAATGGCCCCAGAGTTATAACGCACACCGAGTGTAGCCGTATGGTTGGTATATTTATAGGTAGCGTATTGCGAATTGTTGAGGTCGCGCACATAGTTCAACACTTCGTTTAGCGTAGGTACAGTACCCAAGATAGCGGGGCGTTGTGATGAACTGCCGTAGGTGGCGTCGCTATACTTTAAGTCGTCCTCGGTAATGGCTTCATAGCCTGCCTTGCCGTAGAGGTCGGCCAACTCGTTGAGGTTATAACGTGAGCGATCGCTCTTGTTGTACTTATAGCTGTACTGATAGCGCACCTCGCCAAACCAATTCTTTCCTAATGGCTCAACGTAGCCCAAACGTAGGCTGTAGTTATAATTACGTCCAGGAGTGGTGCTAAACTGGTTTAAGAAGCTATTCTCCTGTCCTTCCTTATTATAGGTAATGCTTGAGATAGAGTAAGAATTGCTCTCGCTCTTGGTGTAGCCACCACTGGCGCGGAACGAAACGTTGCGACCATTTGATGAGAGACGGCGCACTAAGTTCAAGTCAGCACTTACGCTATGTGACTTGCTATCGCCCATCGACCAACGATTGTTGGTATTGACCATCATGGCGTATAACTCAGGGTTGCGCTGTGCGGCATTCTCGGCAAAGATAGAGTCGAGCGGAGTTGTCATGCCTTCGATGTCGTAAGGATTGCTATTGAACGTAGCCGACATCGAGTGACCTGTGTTATACGACTCTGAGTAGTTATAACGTGGTCGGAAGTTGATGTTGGTCATTGAGTCAGGCTGCCATTCCAAACGCAAACGGGCCATTACATTGGTGCTACCCGAACGGCTGCTACTATAACTGTTGGCAAAAGAACTTGAACTGCCTGAGGTCAAGAACGTCTCAGAGTTCGACTTCGTAATAGATGAATTATTACTGTGGTTGTAGAGCAAGAAGCCGCCTAACTCTAAGCGGCCAGCCTCGCGCTTTTTTTTACCATTCTCCCACGAGAAGTCAAAGCCAGCGTGCTTCTTGGTAGAGAGGCCACCACCGCCACCGCCAAATCCACGCGGGCCGCCGAAACCACGGTCGTTGGTATTGTTGATAGAACCGAAAGCCGTCACACGCGTATTATCAGTAAAGCGTGTGCCAAAGAAGCGAGCTGAATAGCGGTCGTGACTACCATAGGCCACGTCGAGGTTCGACACCCACGACTCGTTCAGTTCGCGCTTGGTCGCGATGTCGAGCACGGTAGTCTCTTCACCGTCGTCGATACCCGTCTGTTCGGTGTAATCGCTCTTCTTGTCGTAAGCCTTAATCTTGCTCACGAGTTCGGTGGGCAAGTTCTTCATAGCCGTTTTGGTATCGCCCTTGAAGAAGTCCTTACCATTGATCAAGAACTCTTGCACGGTCTTACCATTCCACTTAATCGTACCATCATCGCTTACTTCGACACCTGGCAGTTGCTTAATAAGCGACTCCAAGGTAGAACCTGCTGGCACGCGGTAGGCCGAAGCTGAGAACATCGTTGTGTCGTCCTTCTGCTCTACACGTGCTGCCGTGGCCGTAACCGTAGCTGCACCCAGCACTTTGTCGTTCGACACCATTTGGAGTGTACCAAGGTCGATAGAGTCCTTCTCGGTTGAAAGCTCTACAATGCGTGTCAAAGGCTTAAAGCCCACATACGAGAGTTTGACGATATAACGGCCTGCGTCCTTTGCTTGTAGCTTAAACGTTCCGTCATCGTTGGTAGTAGTCGCTGTTACCACCGTACTATCGGTGTGTAACAACACGGCCGAGGCAAAGTCAACAGCATTCTTCGACTTGCCGTCAATAGCCTTTCCTGTCACCACAAATTGTTGTGCCACCGCCGATACGGCCATAGCAAACGATAGGATGAAGAGTAAAATGTTACGTTTCATATATAATGTTTAATTTTCTTCCTGTTTAAGAGTGAACGAGCCTACTCATTAACTCGCTAATTCGTTCACACGTAATTATGATAGGAAAAGAAGCAAAAAGTTTAACTGCAATTTCTTATTTTACCTTAAAAATCGACGAAATGTCGGTTTCTGTCGACGAAAGCAAAACGAAAAGTTGCATGTTACTAACTTTGTCGTTACTTTTGTTGCAACGCTTTATACAACACGCCTTATGATAAAATTAGCCAACTACATATCAAAAATCGAGATTTCAAGCCTTTGGAGCGGCCACAAACACATTGTATGGCAATTACGCCCCGACGTAAACGTGCTAAGTGGCCACAATGGTGCGGGCAAGAGTACCATTCTCAACCGTTTAATTCAGCACCTGCGCACCATTCCCACTACGGGCGAAATACAAGGCAATACGCGCTTTGGCGTGAAGATAGACTTTGATCCAAGCGATGCCACGGGCATTCATTACGATGTCATTCGGAGCTTTGACCGCCAAATGGTAAATTTTAAGAACACCAGTGCCATATCTGACGCGCGCATCGTCACGGAGCTCGACTGGCAGCTTTACCTCATTCAGCGTCGCTACCTCGACTATCAGGTGAATGTAGGCAATCGCATGATTTCACTCCTTACGAGTGGCGACCCCGAAGCACGTGAGAAGGCTACCGAAGCGGCTAACCTCAAGACGCGCTTTCTCGACATCGTAGACGAACTCTTTGCCGAAACAGGCAAACGCATTGACCGTCAAAGCAACGAACTCTCATTCATTCAATACGACGAGCAGTTGCCTCCCTATTTGCTCTCAAGCGGTGAAAAGCAGATTTTGCTCATTTTGCTCACAGCCCTTACGGAAGACCAACAGCACTACGTGCTCTTTATGGACGAACCTGAGGCCAGCCTACACTTTGAGTGGCAAAAGAATCTTATCTCATTGGTGCGCGAACTCAATCCCAACGCACAGGTAATCCTTACCACCCATTCGCCCGCCCTCATCATGGACGGCTGGGAAGACGCCGTAACGGAAGTGGGAGACATCACTATATAAAACCTAAGTACGCAAAGCTATGAGAAAGGCAGCCTATCGCAAAATGAGAGAGGAGCGCTTAAAACGTCAGCAACAAGGTCGGCCCTATAAAGTACAAAGCGAAAGAGGCTATAACGAAAACGCTTCGCGCCACACCTCAGCCCCTGAGACCGAGAGGAAACACTCCCACCTGACTTCTTACCTTAACTCCTCCTACATTCACGCCATGAACCAGTTGGGCGGACAACACGCCCGCCAGCGTATAGTGGCTTACGTTGAGAGTTATGACGACGTATTCTTCTGGAGCAACTTACTACGCCCTCTCGAAACGGATAAGTACTTCTTCGAAGTGATGTTACCCTCACGCACCTCGCTGTGTAAGGGCAAGAAGATAGCTATGGCCAACGACTTAGGCAACCGTCTCGGCCACTGCATGATAGCTTGTGTCGATGCTGACTATGACTACCTGATGCAGGGGACTACGCTCACATCGGCCGAGGTGTGCAATAATCCTTATATATTCCACACTTACGTTTACGCTATCGAAAACTTTCAATGCTACGCGCCAGGTCTACAAAACGTGTGTGTCATGGCGACGCTGAACGATCACCACATATTCGACTTCGAGGCTTTCCTTCGCAACTACTCCGTCATTATTTGGCCCCTCTTCGTGTGGAACATTTGGTGCTACCGCTATGGCACGTATAAGCAATTCTCGATGCTCGACTTCTATCACATCGTTCAACTACAACAGCTCAACTTCTATCACCCCGAACAGACGCTCGAACACCTTCGCCACTTGGTCAATGCTAAAATCAACCGATTGCAAAAGCAGTTTCCACAAGGACGAACGACTTATAAACCGCTGCGCGAAGAGTTACTGCAGTTAGGACTCACGCCCGAAACTACTTATTTATATATGCGTGGTCACGATCTCTTCGACGGCATAGCAAGTCCGCTACTCTGCATAGTATGTGAACAACTGCGACGAGAACGCGAACGCGAAATTCGCCACTTGGCCGAACACAGTGTGCAGATGCAAAACGAACTTTCAGCCTATCAGAATGCCACAGGCAGCATAGAAGAGATGCTGCGCAAACATACCAGTTTTACTGACTGTCCACAATACAAACGCATACAGAACGATGTGCGCCACCTTATCGCACAACTCGAAGCAACACAACAAACGACTACGAATGACAACACTGAAAATAAAGAACATGGTATGCAGCCGCTGTATCATGGCGGTGACGGAGACGTTGGCGCAACTCCACTTAACGCCTAAGAGTGTGGCCCTGGGCGAGGCGCAGGTGGACGAAACGCTCTCGCCCGAACAAACGAGCCAAGTGGCTGAAGCTTTACGCCAAAAGGGCTTTGAATTGGTCATGGACAAGAAAGCCCAAATCGTAGAAGATATTAAGCAAGCTATCATTACGATTGCACGCACCGAAGCGGGGGGGAACTCCGAATCGTATAGTACGTTATTGGCCGAAAAGTTAAAGACGGACTATGCCACGCTGAGCCGCCTATTCGTAGCAGCCGAGGGACGAACGATCGAAAAGTTCTACCTATTGCAACGCATCGAATACGTAAAGGAACTCATCGAATATGGCGATTTGAGTATAAAAGAGATAGCTTGGCGCACAGGCTTCTCAAGTGTAGCCCACTTATCGCACCAATTCAAACAACTCACCGGACTCACCCCCACGGCCTATCGCGACCTTGGCGTGTCCGACCGTAAGGGACTAGATAAGATATGAAGCGCATTCTCTTCCAATATAAGTGGTACATAGCCGCCGCAATCGTAGTCGGCATGTTGACAATGCTTTTCTTTCTCGACCCTTCGCGCTACGTATTGATGCCCAAATGTCCGTTCAAGCTCATCACGGGGTGGTCGTGTCCAGGCTGTGGCATTCAGCGTTGCTTACATGCCTTGATGCACGGCCGTTGGGCCGAAGCGCTGCATTATAACTACTTCCTTGTCTACTCCTTGCCTTACTTCTTGACCGTAGTCTTCACAGAGTGGGGAACAAAGGGCTTATGCCAACAGCGTTGCAAACGTATATTTGAAGGCCGTGAAGCCATCACCCTTTATTGCGTATTATTTATCGTATGGGGAATAGTTAGAAACGTCCTATCACTATAACGCATTCTTACAAGCGCAAACACCAAAAAGTATAAGAGGGTGTGTCAAAATGAGAACTCATAAAATCTCATCTTGACACACCCTCTTTGTTGGCTCACACACCGAAACCTATTCAATAATGCCCGTTACACCATCTGAAAGTCGTCGATCAAGTGTCGTCCACTGGCCTGTGTACGTGTTTCCACTGGCCAGTGGAAACATGTACACTGGCCTGTGGAAACATATACACTGGCCAGTGGACGACAACTGATCAGCCTTCTTTTAATAACGCATTGTGGGTTAACGACTTTAGTTGACCGCTTTAACCTTTTCTCATAAGTAGGTGCTCGTTTGTTATTATTGTACTAATCTTTTACCTTTTTGTAACATTCAGACATTTTTTAGCAAAAAAACTTACGAAATGTTTGTTAAGAATAAAAATAGTATTACTTTTGCCGATGTAAAACAATTTAAAACGACAATCACATGTTGACAAACGCATTCTACTTTTACGGTTTTTATTTTTACTTTGCCGAACAAGCAGAGCGGGATGTCGCATGCCAACATCAATAACTTGACAACGAACAATTAAGTCCCGCTCCTATATGATAGGAAGCGGGACTTTTTGTTTAAGACCACACTATGAAGAAAATCGCTATACAAGGCATCAAAGGTTCGTTTCACGACATTGCCGCACATCAATATTTCAACAACGACGACGTAGAACTCATCTGCTGCGACACGTTTGAAGAGATATTCCAACAAATGCGCGATGATTACTCTCGACTCGGACTAATGGCTATCGAAAATACCATTGCAGGTTCGCTGCTTCACAACTACGAGTTGCTTCGCGAAAGTGGCATGACGATCATTGGTGAATACAAACTGCATATCGAACACAGTATCATGTGTTTGCCCGAAGACGATTGGAGCACGATTACAGAAGTTAACTCTCACCCCGTAGCCTTGATGCAATGTCGCGACTTTCTGTCGAGTCACCCCGAATTTAAAGTGGTTGAAGCGGAAGACACGGCTGGCGCTGCCGAAATGATTAGCCGCAAACACTTGCGCGGACACGCTGCTATCTGTCATGCGGGCGCTGCCCCACTCTACGGACTAAAGGTGTTGGAACAAGGCATTGAAGACAATAAGCACAACTTCACACGCTTCCTCTTAATGTGCGATCCTTGGTCGGCCGACAAGATGCGCGACCTTCACCACACGAACAAGAGCAGCATTGTATTCACCATCACTCACGAAGAGGGTTCCCTCTCGCAAGTGCTGAGCATCTTCTCTTTCTACAAAATCAACTTAACTAAAATACAATCTCTTCCTATCATCGGACGCGAATGGGAATACATGTTCTACGTCGACGTTAGCTACGACGACTACGTGCGTTACCGCCAAAGCATCGAAGCCGTGCGCCCCCTACTTCGCGAACTCAAGATATTAGGAGAATATAACGCTAAATAATGTGCAAATATGCAAATGTGCAAATGTGAGAATGATTTAATGTCTTTCATGCACATTACCACATAAGCAATAAATCATTCGCACATTTACACATTCGCACATTTGCACATTAACCAAGCATTTGCATATTTGCACATTAACTATGATACAACCTGCTGAACGACTGAAGAGCGTGAGCGAGTACTACTTTTCGAGAAAAGGAAAAGAAGTCGCTCGACTTAACGCTGAAGGTAAAGACATTATATCATTGGCCATTGGTAGCCCCGACATGCCACCTTCACCCCAAACTATTGAGACTCTTTGCAAAGAAGCACAGAAGCCGAATGCACACGGCTATCAACCCACTACAGGCATTCCCGAACTACGCGAAGCCATGGCAGGGTTTTATAAAAGGTGGTTCAACGTAACGTTAGATCCTAAAACCGAAATTCAACCGCTCATCGGTTCGAAAGAGGGTATACTTCATACCACCTTGGCTTTTGTCAATCCGGGCGAAAAGGTATTAGTGCCCAACCCTGGCTACCCCACCTACACTTCTTTGTCGAAAATCTTAGGTTGCACCATTGTTAATTACAATTTGCGTCCTGAGAACGATTGGCAACCTGACTTTGAGGAGCTAGAAAGTATGGACTTAACCGACGTTCGCCTTATGTGGGTGAACTATCCTAATATGCCAACGGGAGCACCAGCCCGACGCGAAACTTACGAGAAGTTGGTTGACTTCGCCCGTCGTCACGACATCGTTGTTGTCAACGACAATCCTTACAGTTTTATCCTTGGCAAAGAGCATTTGAGCATACTACAAATACCTGGTGCTAAGGACTGCTGCATCGAATTTAACTCTATGAGTAAGAGTCACAACATGCCGGGTTGGCGTGTGGGTATGTTGGCCACGAATGCTACGTTCGTTAGCTGGATATTAAAGGTAAAGAGCAACATCGACTCGGGTACTTTCCGCGCCATGCAGTTGGCCGCAGCCGAAGCCTACCAAAACTCTGATGAGTGGCACCACGAGGCAAATGTCAACGTTTATGCTCGCCGCCGCAAACTGGCAGGTCAAATAATGGAAGCCTTGCACTGCCAATACGACACGAACCAAGTGGGTATGTTCCTGTGGGGACGCATTCCCGATGCCTATGCCGATGTGGAAGACTTAACCGAAAAGGTATTACACGAAGCGCGCGTATTTATCACCCCTGGTTTCATCTTTGGCTCTAACGGCAAACGCTACATTCGCATCTCGCTCTGCGCTAAAGAAGAGAAACTGGCCGAAGCGTTAGAACGCATCAAAGAAGTTGGATTTTGAGCCAAATGTGTAAATGTGAGAATGTGAGAATGATTACATTTTCTCGCTGCATATTAAACACATGAAACTCACTAAACTCATAAACTTATTAAACTCATTAAACTAACTACTATATGGAACTCCATCTTACTCCCTTACAACTGACCGACCACGACGACAAGCGTCCCATCGTTATAGCAGGCCCTTGCTCTGCTGAAACCGAAGAACAAGTAATGAACACTGCCACGCAGTTGGCAAAGAAGGGGGTTAAACTCTTCCGCGCTGGCATCTGGAAGCCCCGCACCAAGCCAGGAGGTTTCGAAGGCGTTGGCGAACCAGGCTTGGCTTGGCTCAACGAGGTGCAAAAGGAGACAGGTATGAAGGTCTGCACCGAAGTAGCCACCCACGCTCACGTTGAAGCCTGTCTGAAGGCTGGCGTTGACTTGCTTTGGATTGGTGCACGCACCGTAGCGAATCCCTTTGCCATGCAAGAGATTGCTGACACACTGAAGGGCGTTGACATTCCCGTCTTGGTAAAGAACCCCGTCAACCCCGACTTGGAACTTTGGATTGGTGGTCTTGAACGCATCAATCAAGCTGGCATCACCCGTTTGGGCGTAATTCACCGTGGTTTCTCTACTTACGAGAAGAAGCTCTACCGCAACCTCCCCATGTGGCACATTCCTATCGAACTGCGTCGTCGCTGCCCTGGTCTTCCTATCTTTGGCGACCCCAGCCACATTGGTGGCAAGCGCGAATTGGTAGCTCCTCTTTGCCAACAGGCCATGGACCTCGGTTTTGACGGTCTGATTGTTGAGAGTCACTGCAACCCTGATGCTGCTTGGAGCGATGCGAGCCAGCAGGTTACACCCGACGTGCTTGACTTCATTCTCGACAAGTTGGTTATCCGTAAGATTACAGAAACTACCGAAAGTCTTACTGCCCTTCGTCGTCAGATAGACGAGATTGACAACTCTCTCATCGAACTCATGGCTAAACGTATGCGTATCAGCCGCGAGATTGGTGAATACAAGCGCAAACACGATATGACGGTAGTTCAAACAAGCCGTTACACCGAAATCCTTGACAAGCGCGGTGCTCAAGGCGTACTTTGCGGTATGTCATCTGACTTCATTAAAGACGTATTTGAGAGCATTCACGAAGAGAGTGTACGTCAACAGATTGAAATTATGAACCAGTAATAGTAAATGTGCAAATGTGCAAATGTGAGAATGTGCAAATGCGAGGTTAATGTGAGAATGTGAGAATATTTTCCAACTTGCATTTTACCATTTCGCAATCCACATAAGCTACAAATCATTTGCACATTTGCACATTCTCACATTTGCACATTTCCAACGCATTTGCACATTTCCAACGCATTTGCACATTAATATTCCCCAAAATGAAAATATTAATCCTTGGCGCAGGCAAAATGGGTTCATTCTTTGTCGACCTGTTGAGTTTTGATCACGAAACGGCCGTCTACGACGTTGACCCGAAGCATTTGCGCTTTATGTACAATACGCAGCGATTTACAACGCTTGAAGATATCGAAGCCTTTCAGCCCGAATTGGTAATCAACGCCGTTACACTAAAATATACGCTTGATGTCTTTCGCCAAGTTATCCCCCATCTGCCCAAAGACTGTATTATAAGCGACATAGCCAGCGTTAAAACGGGACTGCGCGAATATTACAGCACATGCGGCATGCGTTACGTCAGCACCCACCCCATGTTTGGCCCCACCTTTGCCAACTTGGGCGCACTGAACAACGAAAATGCCATTATCATTACCGAGGGAGACTACATGGGACGCCTCTTCTTCCGCGACCTTTACAACCACCTCGGCCTCCACGTCTGCGAATACACCTTCGACGAACACGACGAGACGGTAGCCTATTCGCTCAGTATTCCTTTTGTTAGCACCTTTGTGTTTGCAGCGGTCATGAAGCATCAAGACGCACCAGGTACCACCTTTAAGCGTCACATGCAAATTGCGCGTGGTGTATTAGGCGAGGACGACACGTTGTTACGCGAAATTCTCTTCAACCCACGCACCTCTGGTCAAGTGTCAAATATACGCGAAGAGCTGAAGGAGTTGATTGACATTATTGACAATAAGGACGAAAACGGTCTGAACAACTACCTAAAGAAGATACGCGAAAATATTAAATAACAGACACTTATAAAGGCTGCATTTGTCTGCCTAATTGGGGGGCGGGTTTGTAACCCGCGGCAGCAGCATGCTTTG
>ERZ833515.122-NODE-122-length-71735-cov-198.947056_pt1 | contig 71735 bp, 49 predicted proteins | sample MGYA00519949_ERZ833515 | MGnify/ENA primary metagenome ERZ833515 (study PRJEB31850, sample SAMEA3708741) | human gut metagenome | biome: human gut; feature: human-associated habitat; material: faeces | place: China | collected 2014 ...
ATCTTCGAAATAAAGTGTTCGATCGCCTTTTCAAAGAAGCAGAGATAGCCCAATTTACCAAAGCTGAGTTACGAGAATATGAAGATAGCCTAAAGGCTTATCGGGATATAAAAAACTCATTAGATACAGCCAAGGAGGAAGGTCGTGCAGAAGGACGTGCGGAAGGTCGTGCAGAAGGGCGTGCGGAAGTAGCAAAAAAAATGTTATCAATGGGCATGTCACCAAATGATATAGCCGAAGCTACAGGGCTCGCACTTGATGAAATATCAGCATTGTAAGGTAAGCAGTCAAAAAAGGGTTTACCCTAGAAGTCATTACATTTGTTGTCAGGATTTTGAACCGATAGTATGATGTATAGTAATGAAGATTTCTATACGTTTTCAAAACTTTTGTTTTACCTTTCATGTTTCATATTTTGTTATAAAGCAATTGAATATCAATCATTTAGAAAAATGAAACATCAGACTTGGATGTTTCATTTTAAGTTTCATGTTTCACTTTTCAAACCTCTGAGGGAGCGCATTATCGCTCCCTCAGTGTTTTTGAATCGCTCCCACAGTGTTTTTAATTCGCTTCCACAGTGTTTTTGTTTTTCTCCCTCAGTGTTTTTTTGAATGAAACATTGAAACTAAAAATGAAACATAAAAGTCGTATGTTTCAGCCTTCAAAAGTGTTGATAATCAATAGGTTGAAACTTAAAAATGAAACATGAAAGCAAAAAATGCAGTAGGTAAAATATACGTAAGACCCAATGCCTATTTAGGGCGTTCTGAAACATTTTGTAGCGGATTCTGTAGAGGGCCGATAAAAGTCTCTCCCCCTAACTTCCTTCCCGGTCGGGGAGGGAGTTAGGGGGAGAGACTTTTAAGTTGCAGTTTTTCTTTTGCAATTTTATTTTTTCTTCTCTGCCACGATGGCATCGATGACAGCTACAGCAGTGACGTTGACAATGTCGTTAACAGAACTTTCGAAGTCAGTGAAGTGGATAGGCTTGTTCAACCCCATTTGGATAGGGCCAACAACCTCATCGTCGTCCTCAAGTGCTTTCACCATCTTATAAGAAGAGTTGGCTGCAGAGAGGTTGGGGAAGATGAGCGTATTCACGTCTTGTCCCTTCAATGTGTTGAACGGATACTTCTCGTCACGCAGTTCCTTGTCCATGGCAAAGTTGAGTTGCATCTCACCGTCAACGGCCAAGTCAGGCTGCTCCTTGTGTAAGCGTTCTACCACGTGTTGAACAGCGAGCGCGCTACCGTCTTTGTCTGTGCCAAAGTTAGAGTAAGAAAGCATAGCCATAGTTGGAGTACGATTGAAGAAGCGTACCGTTGAGGCTGAGAGGCGTGCGATGTCGTAGAGTGCTTCTTCGCTGGGGTGGCGGTTGACTAAGGTGTCAGCTACGAACAGGATACCCTTTTTCGTGTTGACTAAGTGCATTGTTCCGAAGTGGTTGTAACCCTCGCGAATGCCAATCACCTCACGTGCCACCTTAAACGTGTTAGAGTATTTGGTGTACAAACCCGTGATGAAAGCGTCAGCTTCTCCCGTTTCAACCATCATCATGCCGAAGTAGTTGCGTTCGTACATCTTATCCTCAGCTTCTTGCGGTGTGTAGCCCTTGCGTTCCATCTTCTTCGCAAAGAGTTGTGCGTAGCGATGACGGCGTTCATTTTGAGTGTCGTTGCGAAGGTTGAGAATCTCAATCCCCTCAAGGTTCAACTTCAGTTCTTCAGCCGTTTGCTTAATCTGTACGTCGTTTCCCAAGAGAATGGGGAAGCAAATGCCCTCCTCTTTTGCACGTACTGCAGCCTGCAACATGGTGGGGTGTGTGCCTTCAGCGAATACCACGCGCTTGGGATTAGAACGTGCCGTGTCGTAGAGGTTTTGCGTAAACTTAGTCTCTTGTCCCATCAATTCGCGTAGGCGCTGACGGTAAGCCTTCCAGTCCTTAATAGGAGTGCGTGCTACGCCGCTATCCATAGCTGCTTTGGCTACTGCCATACTCACTTCTGTGATGAGGCGGGGGTCAACGGGTTTTGGAATAAAGTAGTCAGGGCCAAACGTAAAGTTACGTACGTGGTAAGCGCGGTTAACAATGTCGGGCACTGGACGGCGGGCTAAGTCGGCAATGGCGCGCGCAGCAGCCATTTTCATTTCCTCGTTAATAGCCGTAGCAGCGGTGTCGAGTGCACCACGGAAGATGTAGGGGAAGCCAATAACGTTGTTGATCTGATTGGGATAGTCGGTACGGCCTGTACTCATCAATACATCGGGGCGTGCAGCCGTAGCGTCCTCATACGAAATTTCAGGCACAGGGTTCGCTAAAGCGAAGATGATAGGATTGTTGGCCATTGAGCGCACCATATCTTGTGTCAATATGTTGCCTTTAGAGAGGCCTACAAATACGTCTGCTCCGTTGATGGCTTCGGCCAGTGTATGAACGTCCGTGCGAGAAGTAGCAAATTCACGCTTTTGCGCGTTTAAGTTGTCGCGGTCGGCTGTGATAACCCCCTTAGAGTCGAGCATAACCACATTCTCTTTACGTGCGCCAAAAGCGCAGTAGAGGCGCGTACATGAAATAGCCGCAGCACCAGCACCATTGACAACAATCTTAACGTCTTCAATCTTTTTGCCAGCTACCATTAAGGCGTTGATAAGACCAGCTGCAGAGATGATAGCCGTACCATGTTGGTCGTCGTGCATGACTGGAATGTCTAATTCCGCCTTTAGTCGTTGTTCGATTTCGAAACATTCAGGAGCTTTGATATCCTCCAAGTTAATACCACCAAAGGTAGGAGCGATTGCTTTTACCGCAGCGATGAACTTATCGGGATCCTTTTCGTTTACTTCAATATCGAAAGCATCAACGCCCGCATATATTTTAAAAAGCAAGCTCTTACCCTCCATCACGGGTTTGCCACTCATGGCACCAATGTCGCCGAGTCCGAGTACGGCTGTACCATTAGAGATAACGGCTACGAGGTTACCTTTATTGGTATAGCGATAAGCGTCGTGTGGGTTTTGCTGAATTTCAAGACAAGGTTCAGCAACGCCAGGAGAGTAGGCAAGTGATAAGTCTGTTTGAGTGCGATAGGGCTTTGTTGGAACTATTTCAATCTTTCCTGGCTTGCCCATTTCGTGATAGTGGAGGGCAGCCTCCTTGGTTATTTTTACCATACGTATAGAGGTTGTGTTTAGTTTGTTAGTTATTTGTCGCAAATTTATATAAAAACCTCGGTATTCTACACTAATAGTAGAAAGAAAGTGTTGTTTTGTGGAAAAATGATTATAAACTGCAGCTTGTTTTTTTCTCTCGTATTTGAAAAAATAGGTATGCTACCTTGTTGGTTAGCATACCTATTATAATTAGCGTTAGGTGATTTAGGTATTTACTTTACTAATACCTTTTGGCCATTGATGATGTAAATGCCTTGTTGCTGAACGCGTTGTAGACGGCGGCCTTGTAAGTCGTAAATGCCTTTGCGCTTGTTGGCATTGGTGGTTACTTGGTCAATGCCACTACTCGTATATTTCTTATAGGTGGCCACGATGTTGAGGTGGCTTTCTACAGTACCTGTGTAAGTTTCGTTGCCGCTGACGCTCTCAAGTGTGTACCCATTAATGGTAGGAGTGACAATTGTGTAAGCTTCACCAGCGGTAATTAACTCTGTAGAGGAAGAGAGTACCTTATTATCTGTGTCCTTGCAAGTGATCGTAACGTTGAACATGGGCAGACCATAGAACGTGGTGATGCGAATGGGGTGTCCCGTACCTTCATCCCAACCTACGAGGTTACCATTCTCAAGGCCGTCCCAATACATGCCGTTGCTACCTTTCACGTTGAAGGTCTTGCCGTCAGTATTGAGGGTGAAAGTAAAGGCAGCACCTGTTGTAGAAGCCGTAGCGGCTTGTGAACGACCCAATTGAGGAACGTAAAGACCAAGGTATTCGTTCTTTACCTTAAACACGTTTTTGCTCGTACGTTCAAGCGTCCAAATAGCGTTGGGAGTCATACCCTCTACTTGTGTGTAGCGGTTGATGCCCTTATTGGCCATAATGGCGCGATAGCCAGCACGGCCTGCAGCAGTAGTGGCATCGTAGATAAGGTAGCTCTTACCAGCTTGAAGCGTGGTAACTACGTCACCATCGGCCTTAACGCCCATAATGGCATCGGTAGTGTAAGTCACGTTATAAGTAGCGTCTGCCTCGGGGGTGAGGTTCTCACCGTCATTAACGTCGCTTGACTCCAAAGTGTAGTACTTAGGAGTGGGCAACTGCACCTTGTAACTTTCGCCTACGGGTACGTTGACTTCTTCTTGGCTAATGAGTACGCCCTTATTGTCAGCACACTTAAAGGTAATAGCATAAGCCGCACGCTTATAAGTTACGTTGTAAGCATTGTTGCCAGTAGTGGTAATGCTTTCAACCGAATGATTCTTGAAAGTAGGGCAGAGTTCAGCTGTGATGTCGTCGGTCGTAGTAGGAACGCTGCGTGTAACAGAGCCTAAAGTATTGCCCTTCTCGTCAGCGCAATTGAGGGTAATGACCTTTACTTCTGTAGCAGTCCATTCGCTACCCTGTACGCGAGGAGCGTCGTAAGAAGCGTTCGCATCGGTAGTAGGACCTGCGTTAATGTTGCCTGAAGGCAAGGCGAAGAGGCTCTTGCCGCCTACTTTGATACGGAGGTCGTTGTATTTCTTGACGAGGCTAAGCGTAACGTTCGCATCAGCAGGTGCAGTTCCAACACTTACGGGGCAACCTTCGCGCGATACGAAGCTACCTAATGAAGTGATGTAACGGCCTGTAGCAACGTTCTTCATCTTAACCGTTTGCGAACCGTCAGCGTTGATGGTAGAGGCTTCGACTGTCCATGCATTGTTGGCGAAAGCATCAGTGGCGTGCTTGAGGGCTGTGCCCTTATTATCATCGGCTAAAGCTGTGTGGTCAAAACCGTCAACAGCGTTGGTCAGTGTGTAAGTCTTGCCTTCTTGCAAGTAGTCGAAAGTAACGGGGTCGGTGGCAGAGCCATAGTTCTCTTTGGGTGAGAACTCCCAGCAGCCGCCATTACCGTCGGTGGGGTTAGAGTAGAGGTTGACGGCTAAGCCTTGTCCGCTCATTGAAGAGTTGAAGTACTGACCGCTAACTTTGTCGCTTGACAAAGTGTAGTAATAGTTATTACCCTTTTTGCCGTATGCACCGTCACCAAGTGTAAAGTTGTAGTGCTTCGTGTTGTTGTCGTAGTTCCAACGGCCTGAGGTAGATACAGCCGTAGGATTAGGGTTGACAGAACCGTTGGGCTGAGCCTTGCAAACGAGGGCGTACTTGCCAGCGTTGTTGGGGTCTTCTTCAATGCTCCACCATTGATAGTCGTAGTTGTCAGCGCCTTCAGCCGCCTGTGTGTTTGTCCAAAGGCGGCCTACAGCTGCATTCTTGTTAGCATAAGATGTGAGCAAGGGCGAGCCTTCGGCAATGAGTTCGATGCAACGACCTACGCGGGTGTTGTCGGTACCGCCTGAGATAATGCGGTAGTAGTATTTCTTGTCAGCTGTATTAGCAAAAGGCATAACTCGGCTTGAAGTGCCGCCATTGTCAGCGTCCAACATGTAGTACTTGCAGTACTTATAGTTGTTGTAGTTGAGCATTACGGTGTCAGCCGACATACGCTTTTGGAAGTCAGAGAAGTCCTTGTTAGCTTCGGGTGTCCAACCGCGTTCAGCGATAGCAATCAAGCGAGGAAGAGCCGACCATTCCATTAAATCAGCGTTAGAAACGTTCTCACACCAGAAGGTGCCTTGAATACCGCGCGTTACGCCGTCGGGAATGTTGCGGTTGTAAGTGTTCTGTACGTGGTCAGAGCCATCGCCAGCGTTGGGTGGGTCTTGTTCGGAGTTACCTTGTTTACGATTGATGTAGTAGGGACCCCAAGGTGTGTAAATAGAGTTCATTCCCTCTTTCTTGGCTTTAGCTACGGCTGTTTCGGCAGGTTGCCAGCAGTAAACGTCAGCGTCGGTAGCCTTCATGATGTCGAGGTCGGCACCAGAGGCGGTGATAGCTTCGTTCCATACAGAGAGTTTGTGCCCCTTTTCTTTCACAAACTCATCCAATTGCTGAATGAAGTGGCTTTGTAATTGACGATAGCTCGTGAGGCCTAACTTTTTGTAGAGTGCTTGGCATTCAGCATTTTTTTCCCATTCGTCAGTGGGGCATTCGTCGCCACCGATGTGAATGTGTTCGCCAGGGAAGAGTTCCATAATCTCTTCTAACACATCTTTGGCAAACTGAACGGCTGCAGGGTTAGCTACATTGATAATGTCGTAAGATATACCACCTTTGCTCCATACTGTGTGGCCACCAGAAGGATTGCAGCTAAACTCAGGATAAGCCGTCATAGCAGCTGCGCTGTGGCCAGGCATGTCAATCTCGGGAATGATTTCGATATGGCGTTCCTTGGCGTAAGCTACGACGTCTTTAATCTCTTCTTTTGTGTAGAAGTAAGGGCCGTAAGGCTTGTTGATCCAATATTGTTTAGCCTCGTAAAGGTCGGTAAAGAGACTATTGGGGGCTATGCTAGCTATGGTTGTGAGTTTAGGATACTTCGTAATCTCAACGCGCCAACCTTGGTCGTCGGTTAAGTGCCAGTGGAACTTATTCATCTTGTAATAGGCCATTACATCGAGCATGCGCTTTACTTCGTTGGTAGTGAAGAAGTGGCGTGACACGTCGAGCATAAAACCACGATATTCAAAACGAGGTTCGTCGGTGATGCTTACTACGGGGAGGGGAAATGACGTTACGGTTGCGTCTTTAACGCCTGCCATTACATTAGCAGGCAACATCTTCTTTACACTTTGGAAAGCATAGAAGAAACCTAATGCACTTTTGGCTTGAATGTTGACACTATTAGCAGTAACGTTTAGTTGATAGCCCTCTTCCTTGAGTTTAGAAGAGGTGGGCAGTAATGATACTTGGAAGAGCGCGTTGGCATCATTTTCAGCTACGCTAACTTGTGCTCCTGTAACGGAAGCATATTCGTTAGCAAAGGCGTTGACTTCGTGTATGCCGTCAGTGTCTAATCCGTTGTAGCTAATGGTAAATTGTGAGGGTAAGGCAAGGGTGCCTGTTCCAACCTTCATCGTCTTCGGACGAGGGGTAAGGTTAACAAAGGTCTGTGCCCACGTTGCCATTGGCAAGAGGGACAGTAACATAAGGAAACAAAGAAATCTGTGCTTCATGTTATCTTAGTTTGAGGTTATTATTATTGTTATTGTGACAAAGTTAGACAAAAAAGGTGAAACGCTGCAACAGAGTAGGATGTTTTCTGTTGTTTTGCACCTAATTTGTGCTTGTAAGCTGCAACTCTTCGATAAATTGCAGTTTTTCTCTTTTTGTATGAAACTAAAATTCCCCTTTACTCTGTCAGAGCAAAGGGGAATAATTATTTAATAGCCATAATCACTTATAGTGCTTAAGGCACAATCACCTTGTTGTTGTTAACGAGGTAAACACCGCTGGGCACGTAAACGTTCTTGTTGCCTTGAACAACTTGTGCAAAAAGGGTGCGGCCTTGGAGGTCGACAATCGTAACCTTCGTACTGTAAGGAGCGACCAAACGAATCTGACCTGGAGTGATGTAGTAGTCGAGGGTAACTTCTTTTGCAGTGTTGATGCCTGTGATCAAGTCGCCGTCAGCCTTTTGATAAACGCGTACCCAGTCAAACTTCGTCTCATAAGTGAAGTTCAAGTCGCGGTTAGCAGCCCATGAGCCATTACCTACGCTCTGATTGAGAATGAGGTAGAAAGGCTTATCAAACGGCCACTGCAAGTTCTTGATTGCATCCTGGTCAGTAGACTTCGCGTATGAGAACACCTGCTTGCCGTCAACGAACCATTTGAGCAGGTTCTCGGTCCACTCCATTCCGTAAACGTGGTATTCGCCAGTAGTAGTGACTGAAGTGCCGCCCTTAGCAGGTGAAGTGTGTCCTAAACCGCCATCACCAGCACCGTTAGCCCAGTGTGTGTGAATGGTGTGGTAGCTCTTATTTTCGTTGTTAATCTGTTCGAATATGTCAATCTCTCCACTTGAAGGCCAACCGCCATAAGTGTCGGTATTAGGCATCATCCAGAAGGCAGGGAAATTGCCCGAGTGTGCAGTCGTCTTCAGACGGCCTTCTACCTTACCATAGGTGAAGGTCACCTTATTAGCTGTTTCGACAGCACCACTAATCATTTCGAGCTTGTTGCCCTTGCCGTCCACTTCAGCGTCGAAGTTATTCTTTACGCAGCGGAGAACGAGTTTGCCGTCTTCTATCCAACCCGTTTTCAACTGACCTTCAGTCGTCTGAGCAGTGTAGCGCTTCCAAGTGGGGTGAGCCCAACCAGAACGGCTCCAATATTTGCTATCGGGTTGTGAGTTATCAGCTGTGTTGAATTCATCGCCAAAGGCCAATTTGTATTCCGAACCCATGTCAACGAAGTTTGCCGTAAGGCGTACATCACCGTCAATTAATTCACCAGGAATGGTAGCCGTGCCATTGTTGAGTTCGATAGTTGTTTCCTCCCACATGGTTTTTCCGTTAACCACCTGCTCACCGTCAAGATTCTCTCCATGACGTACGGTGATTTCGTTAGCCACGTAGTTCTCATCCAATCCGTATGCCATTACGGTGAGTGGACTCTCAGGCGTTACCGTTTCGGGCAGACCAGCGTTGTTAGCCCCCACGATAGAACCATTCGTAGTATTAATTTCAAGCTTGTTGGTAGGTATCTCGTCTACTACGTCGAAGTCGAAATCGAGAATGTAGCCACCATTGTCATTGATAAGGTTGGATGTAACGCCTTCGCCATAGTGTCCCTTGGGGTCGGTACTATCCCAGTCAATCTTTAGGCGTGCGCGGTACTTACCATTGGGAAGTCCTGCAGGCAGTGAAAATTGGGGAATAGAATTAGTAGATCCCCATTGGTCGGCACTAGCATCATTATACCCAACGTTCTGTCCCTTGCTATTCTTTCCATTCGCATAGGTATAAGAAAGCATTTCGCCTGAGATAGCAGGTGTGCCATCGGCATTGACATCCGTACTAAAGGTGCCATCGCCGTTGAGATCGACATACAAGTAGGCATGCATATAAGGAGCATACTGTGCCTTGTAAGAGATGTCGGTAGTGATAGCTTCGCCACTCTTTACGTAAATCTTACGTGAAGTGTAGTCTTGATAAACGGTGCTAGGATTGGTAATCGTAATCTTTTGCTTATTGCCATTGCTTACAGTGCTAAAGGCTACGCTATTGAGGGCACGGTCGGTGCGTGTGATGGCTAAGTCCTTGGGGAAATTGAGTCCATACTTGTCGTCTTCTGTTCCGCCCGATTCGGTTGAGATAAAGTCAGGCGTGATACGTACGTCACCGTCAATGTACTCAGCAGGAATGGTGTAGATGTTGTCCTTTGCCATATAAGCTGGTACAACGACATCGACATATTGCGGAGTCTCGTTAACCAATGAGTCTTTGTCAAGGTTATAGCCGTGACGAATAACGATGTTGCCGAGTTTAAAGCCAGGTGAGGGTACGAATTTAACCGTATAGTCTTTACCAAACGGAATGCTATGGGGACTAAAATCAGTACCGTCAGCCTTTTTCATCTCGCCATTGGTACCCGAAGCACTCTGACCACGTGAGATAGTTACCTCGTCGCCATGAATGTTCAAACGAGTGTCAATGATAGCACCACCATTTCCAACAATGTTGTTTGATTCGGTCGTATTGCCAGCAGGGTCAATTTCGTCCCAGTCAATCTTGTAGCGCAAGCGATAGAAACCAGGCTTTAAATCAGCTGGAATGGTAAACTCGGGCAGGACACGAGTGTTACCATCTTTCAGCGTTGCACCAGCACTGTTCTTGTTCTTGTAGTGAGAGTAGCTCATCAAATCGCTATTCTCAGCAGGTGTGCCGTCTTCTTTGATGTCGAAGTTGAACTTGCCGTTATTGTCGCGGTCGAGGTAGACGTAAGCACTCATCCATGTACCCTTATAGCCTGTGTTAACGCTTACCTTCTCGCCAACTTTGGCTTTAAACGACTTAGCAAGCAGGTCTTGGAACAGCAACTTGTCAGACTGTTGGCTTACACTTAAAGATTGTTCGCCGTCAGCACTCTTAAGCATAATGCCAGTGGCATAGCGGTCAGTACGATTTAACTTTTGCGTCTTTTCGTAGTTGATAGGGTAGCAACCATAAATGATACGTGAAGTTGAGCTATTGTCTACTTGAATGTTGTCAATGTAAACGGCATAGTCGCTTGTTGCATTGTGTTGCGACTCTACTTCTGGGGCAAAAACAAGGCTATGAACGTTAACGCCTTCAGCACCCGTAAGCGCGAAAACAGCATCATACCACTTACCGTCGGTCTTTACAATGCTTATGCATGAAGCCTCTACCTGTACTACCTCTTTCGACTGCTTAGGGCGGTCAGCACGGCTACCCAAAGCAAAGCACATAACGCGGCCTGCTTTAGGCTTAAGCATCATAACGTGTACATACTTAGCCGTTTGTGACAATGCGATAGGTTCAGTCAGTTCTACGCGCACACCAAAGGTGTTACTGCCGAAGCGTGAACGTTGAAATGCCAACACCTTTTCAGAAGGGTTGATTTGACCAATAATATCGTCGTTGGCCTTGTTGGGGTTGTTTACCACCTTTACGTTGCCTTTGAGCACTCCTGTGCGGAAGGGAGAGTTCTCCCACGTGTCGAATACGCCCACCGACTTATAGCCTGTTTGCGATTCAAAGTCAATAACATTGCTCTGCGCGTTAGCTGCCAAGGGCAGTGTGAGTGCAGCAAGAGCTATATAGTGTTTTACTTTCATTGTGTATATATTCAGAGATTAGCAAGTTCGGTTTAGAAGATTGACAACGTGTGCAAGGTAGGACAAGCGCGGCTGTCTTTAATTGTTACGCGCACGTACTTAGCTTGTGTGCCGTTGGTATAGCTGTTAGAAGTGCTACCATTGAGTGGAATGATGCGCTTGTAACCAACTGTAGTCGTAGCGATGCTACCGCCCTTCTTAGTCCAGTTTGTGCCGTCAGTACTCGTCTCGATGGTGAAGCCCTTGATACGCTGTCCCAATTGAATGTACTCTTGCAAGGCAACGTAATAGATTGTCTTTGCTTCGGGTAGTGTGACTGTGATAGTAGCACTTGTCGTGCCGTCGGGGGCAGCCCAATACGTATCGATTTTGCCGTCAATCATGTTGGTGGCATCGTAGGTGCGTGTCTGTCCCTTGTCGCGTGTAGCTGAGGCTGTAATGGTTACGCCATTTTGTGCAGCGAGGTCAGTACCCAAACGCTTGGTGAGCATATCACCTAAGTCTTTCAAATTCTTTACGTCAGCATCGGGCAAGACACCAGCTTTGTTGGGCGGGAAGTTGAGAATCAGCGTAGCATTGCGACCTACCGTTTCAAGATAGATTTTAAACATCTCATTGGCAGACTTACAAGTCTCACCGTCGTGGTAGAACCAACCTCCTGACGTAGCTTTGGCATCGCTCTCACCAGGGAACCACTTCCAAGCCGTTTCGCTACCTGTTTCGCCGTCGCCCATTGACCAGCAAGTCTCGCCAGCCCATCCGGCTTCATTACCAATCCAGCGTGCTTCACCGCCTGTACCCCAAAGGATAATGTTTGGACAAGCGTTGTGAATAGAGTCACGAAGGTTAGGAATGTCATAGTAGCGCTGTGCATTGTCGATGTTGCGTCTTTCGTTAGCACCACCGTAATATCCGTTGTCGCCTGTAGCACCGTCAAACCACATTTCAAATTGGTCGGCACCATATTTGGTCATTTCAGCACATTGGGCAAAGAATACCTTCTTGGCATAGTTGTCTGTATACTTACCGTTCACCTTTTCGCCCCAATAAGCGCTATTGCGGTCCCAAGGTGAGATATAAAAACCATACTTCATATTCAAGGCTTTTGCAGCTTCAGCAAAGTCCTTCGGAATATTGGTCTTTTGCGCATTGGCATTGCTGCTCTTGCTTACGTTGTGTTCGGTCGTCTGTGTAGGCCAAAGGCAGAAGCCGTCGTGGTGTTTAACGACTGCAATACCGCCCTTCATACCACCAGCCTTAACTGCTTCGAGCCATTGACGTGGTTTAGGTACGGCCGTAGGTGCAAAAGTATTAGGACTTTCGCTACCATTACCCCACTCTTTGCCAGTGTAGGTGTTCATGCCATAGTGGAAGAAAGCATAAAATTCGGTTTGGTTCCACTTCAATTGACGAGCGGTAGGAACGGGGAAAACGGGACGCGGTTCGTTCTCAGGATTGGCAGGAACGTTTTGGTCCAAAGTGAAATCGGTCGTCTGTGCTTGAAGGGCAGTGGGCATTCCCGCTGCAAGGCAGAGAGCCGAAAGCATGATGGAGATTTTTTTCATAATATTGTTGGGTTGAAATATTTCTATTTGAGGAGTGAGTTAACAGGGTGACAAATCGATGTGAAGGATAAACTTATCTGTCAATCTGTTAAGTTATCGACTTGTTAACAAAAAACTATGCAGGATAGATAAGATTGTCGTCCGTAGCGCAATTAAGCGTCTCTTCTAAATACTTTTTCGCTTCATAGCGAGCCATGGCTAAGTCTTGCAAAATGTAATTGCCACAGTCGCGTTCGGTAGCCCCGGGGATTTCGCCCTCATAGTTGGCAATAAACAGAAATGTCTCTTGCATCAGGGGGAGAATGTCACGACTGGTGAGGTCACCTTTAACGATTAGGTAATTGCCCGTAAGACACCCCATTGGCCCCCAATACACGATGCGGTCTTTCCATACAGGGTGATTGCGTAAGAAGGTGGCTGCAAGGTGTTCTATCGTGTGAATGGCTCCTTGGTGTAAGGCAGGTTCGCGATTGGGCAACTTCATGCGTACATCAAAAGTCGTGATTACTTCGTCTGCAACAAAGTCCTTTCGGCTCACATAAATGCCACGATTTAATCGCGTATGGTCTATGGTAAAACTTGGTATCTTTTTCATACTTCTTTTTGGGGTTAACGAGTTAACAAAAGAATTATGCGCAAATAGCCTCTAACAACGCCTTTGTTACGCCAAAAGAGCGGTCGGCCATGGTCTCCCAAAAGTTTTGGTATTGGTCAAAGTGGTTGTTGGCACCTGGAGTGTCGCTTATGATACGGAAACTCAAGAATGGCACTTTATATATATAGCATACTTGCGCCAAGGCTCCACTCTCCATGTCGACGGCGAGGCCATCGGTAAAACGGTCCTTGATCGTTTGTAACTGTGTACGATTGGTGATGAATTGATCACCACTGCAAATAAGGCCACCATGCAATTTCGTGTGTTCTGGAGGTGTCACTGTCATGGCTGCATCAAATAGCGCCTTGTCGGCTTCATAATAGAGGGGTAGACCTTGTACTTGACCTAAAGCAGATTCGGGCCCACAGTCAACGTCGTGATAAGCTACGCGCTGGCCTGCTACTACGTCCATTACGTTTAGACAAGTGTCAATGCCGCCAGCTACGCCCGTGTTGATAAGCGCTTCGGGCTTGAATCGTTTAATTAACTCTACTGCACCAATGGCTGCATTCACTTTCCCAATGCCGCTCTCCATGAGTACCAAATGGTGGTCATTGAGTGTTCCTTCAACAAAGGTGAAGTGGGCATCTTGAGTGGTATGTACATTATTAAGCAGCGCAACGAGCTGTTCGTGCTCTTTGTGCATAGCGTTTATTATGGCGATGGTCATGGATTTTATTATAAAGCAGTGATTTGTGCGAACAAAGGTAAAGTAATATTTCGTATTGCACAACTCATTTTTCATTTTAATGAGTTGTAAAAGGTTAATTTTAAGTTTTTGTTACGTATATGCAGGTGTAGAGAAATGGTAAACTGCAGTTTATTAAACCAGTTTTGTGGAAATTAAATAAAAAAAAGGTTACTCAACACATAGTGTTGAATAACCTTTGAAGTGAGCCTCTTGTCGGATTCGAACCAACGACCCCGAGATTACAAATCACGTGCTCTGGCCAACTGAGCTAAAGAGGCAAACTTTAGTGCTTGACGGCTGTCTTGTTCCGTTTTGCGAGTGCAAAGGTAGTGATTATTTTGTTACCTGCAAATTTTTTCCGCGTTTTTTTTGAAAAAAAGCGTTTTACACATTGTAAAATGAGGAAAAAGGGGCAAAATAATTGAGTTATAGCTCTACTAATTTTCTATAGCTTCGATAGGTTGGCTCTCGTTGCCATAAGCATCAACGGCCGTGATGAGGTAGTGACTATGGCGAAGGGCAGGGAGAGAGAGCGTATGCTCATAGTGTAACGTGGAGGTATGAAGCGCCAAAATTACGTCGCCAAAGAGAGAGTCGATGCGGTAGACGTTGTAGGTGAGAGGAGCGTTGGGTGTATTGTCGGTCGATGCAGACCACGATAGACTGATATGCTGTTCTTTGAAGTGTTTGGTTGCATGAAGTGGGGTAGTGGGCGGAATGCTATCTTGCCAAGTCATAGGAGGAATAAGGGCAGGCTGAGCGTAGAATTGAGTTTGTAACCACGAGCGTAATCCTTTTTCGTTATTTAAGAGAAAACGGGTGCGGAAGAAAGCTTGGCCGCCAAGTCCTTCGTTGCGTGATACGTTCATTTGGCGCTGAATGGTAAGTAAAGGCCAATTCTTTTCGCGTTCATTTAAGAAGTAGATGCCTAGGCCTGGTACAATAGGCCGTCCGAAGTCATTCTCCTTCCAATTGGCTAAGAAAGGGTAGAAATGATCGCCGTCGAAGTACATCATGGGGAAGAGCATGTCCATCCACCCCTCGCATAGCCAACGTTGTGCGTCTTGTGACACAGCATCGCGTGCATTCCAACCACGAGACGAGTAACGGCTTAAGTCCGCATATTTCCCTACGGGCGAACAACTTAGTTTCACCCAAGGTCGTACTTCTTTAACGGCTTTGTGAATGGCTTGTACGCAACGGTCGATGTTTTGTGTACGCCATGTGGCCTTGTTGAGGCCCTGTCCATATCGGTGGTAAGTGGCATTATCGTTAAAAGGTATGGAAGCTTCTGGGTAGCGGATATAGTCGAGGTGAATGCCGTCAACGGCATATTTGGTGACAATCTCTTTACATACGTTGGCAAGGTAAGTGGCAGTGGCAGGCACACCAGGGTTCATCATCCATTGGTCACCGCAACGTTGGCAGAGTTCGGGGTGAAGTGCAGGCAAGGCACGTTTCCCTAACTGCTTTGCTGTGGCTACTTTGCAGATAGGAAAGGCTACCACCCAGGCATGACATTCCATGCCGCGCTTATGACATTCGTTGATAGCAAACAGTAAGGGATCGTAAAGTGGGCGTTGGCCAGGACGGCCAGTAAACACTCCGTCCCATGGTTCGATGTCAGAGGCATAGGCAGTTGTAGAACGTATACGTGACTGAAAAAGCACCATGTTGATGCCCGCAGCCTTTAGTTGGTCAAGTTGTCGACACAAGTCGCGTCGCTGTAGTTCGGCTTGCGCCTCAGTCGTAGCAGGCTTTGAAGGCCAGTCAAGTCCCATAAGCGTAGTGAGCCATGCAGCACGCACCTCGTAGCGTATATTGTTGGAGGCTGGACTGTGTGTGGCAGGAACACCACTTATACTTATAGGAAGTATAAATAGAACTAATAAAATTAACAAAAATATATTGCGCATTGTATGAAAGAATCTCTCTTATTTTGTTTGTAGATACAATGTGTGTACCATACCTTGAGGTACACCGAGTTGAATGGCGCGATCGAGGTCAGTGCGTGCAGCCTTCTTTTCGCCTAAGCGAAGGAGCATTTTTGCGCGCTCGATGTAGTAACTGCTTTCGTTGGGTTGGCGTTTGATTAATGTATCGTAATCAGCTCGTGCCAACGTGTGGAGGTCGAGTTCGGCTTCAATAGCGGCACGTGTGCTAAGAGCGTCTAAGTTGTCGGGGTGAGCGGCCACAATGAGGTTTAAACGATTTAAGGCTTCCTTAGGTCGTCCCATCTGCTGCAATACTAAAGCATCGAGTACTTGAGCGTTCGTATTTTGTGGATTGTCACCCATAATAACTTGAAGGTCGGCGTGTGCATCGGCATAAAGGCGCAACTGGTAGCGTGCAGCAGCGCGAATGAAGCGAGCGCGTTCGATGAGATCGGGTGTCATACCTTCAAACTTTTGTTTGTCAAGCACCTGTTGTGCGTCATCTATCACTTCGTTGGTGCGGTTTAGTTGTAAATTAGCTTCAGCACGCGCCAAGCGAGCTTCAAAATAGTTGGGATATTTTTTGATTATCTCAGTCAACTTCTTTACGGCCTCCACGTTATTGCCACGTGCCATATCCACCAGTCCGAGGTTATATTTGATAATGTGGTTGCCGGGTGCTGTAGGACGCAACTTAAGTGCCTCTTTAAAGAGCGATTCAGCTTCGGTGAGTGAATCGACATGTAAGGCATTGAAGGCACGTCGGAGGTTGTCGACATACTGAATAGAGTCATTGCGCTGGCGTTCAACCATATTAAGTTCCTCCTTATAGTCGTCAACCGTTTTAGATCGCACACCGCCTTTGCCGCGTTCGAGTGGGATAATGGTCTGTGCTGTCACCATTTGTGGTATGCTAGCGAGTAGTATAAGACCGAAGAATATATAGTGTAAAAGTTTCATGTCGCAAAGGTAATTATATTCTTTGTGTGGTGGCACTTGTGAAAAGTAATTTATAGAAAAGCAAATTGTTAAAAGAGGTAGCATATCTATTTTTTCTATAACTTTGCAGTCTAAAACAATACGAGATAAACAATGACAAAGACTGCGGTATTATTTGACTTAGATGGTGTGATTATCAACACCGAGGAACAATATACGGAGTTTTGGACAGTGATAGGTAAGACCTACCTGCCTGAAAATCCAGACTTCCCGAGCCAAATTAAAGGGCATACGTTGACGCAAATATTGAGTGCTTATTTCGCAGACGAAGCAATAGCACGACAGGTGGTTGAGCAACTCAATGACTTTGAGACACGTATGAGTTATCCTTACGTAGAAGGAGCGATAGACTTTGTAAGTGAACTTCGCGAAGCTGGTATACCTATGGCCATTGTTACCAGTTCAAATAAAGCCAAAATGGAATGCTTGTATCAGCAGCATCCTGAATTTTCTCAACTTTTTGATCGTATCTTTACGGCAGAGAATGCGCGTCGTTCAAAGCCAGCTCCCGATTGTTACCTCGATGCCGCGCAAGCCTTAGGATTAACAGCCAAGGATTGCTTCGTGTTTGAAGATTCTATTAGCGGACTTACAGCAGGGCACGATAGTGGAGCGACTGTTATCGGTCTTACAACGACCATTCCTGCGGCACGTATAGCCTCATTGTGTCAGCGCGTCATTAACGACTTTACCGAAATAACTGTTGCACAAATGTGCGAACTAAAAAAATAAAAAGAAATGTCAGGATATTTAGTTGAAGACACCCGCAAGGTGACTACTCATAGACTGAAAGAAATGAAAGCAGAAGGCAAGAAGATTGCCATGCTAACCTCTTACGACTACACCACAGCCAAGATAGTTGATGCCGCTGGTGTCGACATGATATTGATAGGCGATAGTGCATCTAATGTAATGGCAGGCCACATGACCACCTTGCCTATTACGCTTGACCAAATGATCTATCATGGAGCCTCAGTGGCTCGTGCCGCTCAACGTGCCTTCGTTGTGTGCGATATGCCTTTCGGTTCTTATCAGGTGGACGCTGTTGAAGCTGTTCGTAATGCCATTCGCATGATGAAAGAGACGGGTTGTGATGCCGTTAAACTTGAGGGCGGTGTTGAGATAATTGATGCCGTAAAACGCATTATCGATGCAGGCATCCCCGTAGTAGGCCATTTAGGTCTTACTCCCCAAAGTATCAATAAGTTTGGCACGTACGCCGTTCGTGCGAAGGAAGAAGCTGAAGCTCAGAAGTTGCTATCAGATGTGAAAGCCTTAGCTGAGGTAGGTTGTTGTGCCATTGTGTTGGAGAAGATACCCGCAGCACTTACCGCTAAAGCAGTAGCCAGCGTAGATATACCTATTATTGGTATTGGTGCGGGTCCGGCCGATGGTCAAGTGTTGGTAATTGACGATATGTTGGGTAAGAACAAAGGCTTCTCACCTAAGTTCTTGCGTCGATATGCCGACCTCTTTACCATTATGACCGATGCAATTGGACAATATGTGGAAGACGTGAAGACCACCAAATTCCCTAATGAAAACGAAAGCTACTAAACAGCATCTATATTAACACTCTGCTTATGTCTGTTCAAGTACATAACGGGTTGAAAAGCTCACGTTTCATTAATATGTGTGTGGCCAATTGGTTCTTACACATCTACGTATATGCCATGATTCCCTTGCTCTGCCTTCAAACGCTCGGCTTGGGTAGTGAGGCACGATGGGTAGGTTGGGGCGTGTTAGCTTTTGCCATAGGTATGGTGTTGCCAGGCCCTTTTGGCGCGTATTTAATGGAGCGTCGTTCGCGAAAGGATGTCTTCTTAAAAGCCCTCCTATTGTTAGGCCCTATAGCCACTTTGGGCTATGTCAATGCCTACGATGTGTGTCACCTTTTAGCTTTGCAACTTATACAAGGTGTAGCCTTTGGCATCTCACAGACAGCCTTAGGCACGACACTTGTCAATGACATTTTGCTGTCGAAGCAGCGCAATAAAGGAGATATTATATATGGTTGGGCGGGGCGCATAGGCATTCCCTTAGGTCTCTTCTTAGGTTATGTGCTTTCACACACATTTCCTATAACCTATGCTTATTGGTGGGCACTAATCCCCTGTGCAATGTCATTCATATTAGTAGCCCAAACGCCAGTACCGATTAAGGCACCTGTGAAAGTGGCTTTTGTTACGTTCGACCGTTTCTTCTTGCCCAGTTCATTGCCAATGGGGCTATCAATGTTTGCAGCCCCTTGGACCTTAGGACGTATAGCCGGTGCGTTGCCTATGAAGCAAGATTGGCTCTTTAGTTCATCTTACCTCTTTTTATCACTTGGTGTGCTTTGTGCCTTTTTGACCCAGCTCTTCATTCGTCGTCGTTTAGGTCAGCGCACCTTGGTTAGTATGGGGTATTTGCTTGTAGTGTTGGGCTTAATCTTAGTCAGTCAGCTTCATGTTGTGTTAGGCTATGTGGGCGATGTGCTTTTAGGTTGTGGTGTCGGTGCCGTGTCATCACGTCACCTAATGGATTGGGTTACGAGGTCAGCTCACTGCCAACGTGGCACCGCTCAGAACACTTACATAATATTGTGGCGTTGGTCATTCTCTTTAGGTCTTATGGCTAGTTGTATATATGGCTTAAGCAATCTGACTATTGATGCGTGCCTCTGTATTGCTTCGCTTATTTTCTACCTTTTTTGGACACATGATAGATAGGGGATTCGTACACAGTAGTGGTTTAAAATGAAATTGATAAATTGCAGTTTATAAAACCGAATTTACCAACACGATTCATTACAGAACGATAAAAAAAGGAGTTTTCTCTTCGTGAGAGAAAACTCCTTTTTATTTCGGAATCTTTTTTTGAGAAGATTGCCTTTTGAGATGAGGTGTTATTGCTAACACAACAATTGAACGACAAATTAGTCGTTGTTGATAGCAGTACGCTTTTCCTTAATACGAGCCTTCTTACCAGTGAGGGCACGGAGGTAGTAAAGCTTAGCGCGACGTACCTTACCAATCTTGTTCACCTCGATGCTTTCGATGTTTGGTGATTCGATGGGGAAAATACGTTCTACACCTACAGTACCAGACATCTTGCGTACAGTGAAACGCTTCTTGTCTTGGTGACCATTGATTTTGATAACAACACCGCGATACAACTGGATACGCTCTTTGTTACCTTCGACGATTTTGTATGCTACGGTAATCGTATCACCAGCTTTGAACTTAGGGAACTGCTTGCCTGTAGCAAAAGCTTCTTCAGCAATCTTAATTAAATCTGCCATTTCTTTGATGGATAATTAAAAATATTGTTGTCCGTCCCGACTCAGCTTAACGGGGAACTCTACATCCCGACAGCGGCTGAGTGGAAAAGCGGTGCAAAAGTACGACTTTTTTAGTTTGCAGCCAACTTTTTTAATCGAAAAGAGTTAATTATCAACTATTTATCAGCGTTTTTATGCTTTCACGCAATATTATTCCGCCCAGAAGGTAACGCTGGGGGCTTGAGCGTCTTGCGGAAGGTTGGCATAACGATACATCGTGCCTTGTAAGATGGGTCGCCCTATCGCGTTGGTTCGATCGATGGGCTGTGGGGGACAATTTGGCACAAAATAGTGTCCTTGCGTATTGCCTTGAGGCAAATATACTAATGGTCCGAATTGGAAGGCCGCATGGTCGCGCAAAGGAGCTAAACGTTGTTGGGTGGGCGTAGTAGCAGGCAAAATGGTCTGCACTTGTAGCGGAAAATCGATATAAACCTCGTCCATCGCATGCCACTTGCGCTCTATCACCACATAGCCTTGAGAATTAACGGTGAGTGGATCCACCTCATGTCCATTAACGTACAAAGTGGGTTGAAGAGGTTCGCCCCCTACATATACATAAGGAGAATCGGAACGCAGTCCTGTCCACGACGGCATACGAAGGTAAAGTTTGAGGGGAAGTTCTCCCTTAAAGTTAGAGAAACGGAGTTTTACACCTCCATCGTAGGGCATATTGGTTATTTGGTCGAACACGAAGCGTTTACCACGTAGGGTGAGGGCAGTCGTTGCATTGGTGTAGAGATTAACGTACAATGCCTTTTCGTCGTGCGAAGTGGCATATACCATGCCCGGTGTTGCTAAAAGAAGGGAAGCAGCCAGCCACTTATCGAGTGTGCCTTGAAGTTGTAACGTATCGTTAGCGGTACGCATCACAGCATTAAACAAAGCACGCTCAGCATAATCCATATAGGAGGCATCGCCTTGCATCAAGTATAGCTGCGCTGCTTGGTTGAGCCACTTTGCAGCGCTCAAGGCCTGCGAAGGTTCTTGGGGCGCTCCAGCTCCGCCTAATACGTTGTGTTCGGATTGTTGTGAAGTCCAGGCTACAAGTGTGCTCTCGCGTTCGCTCCAATTCTGTCGTGTAAGCCGTGTGGGGTGTGCATGGGCCGTTGAGTCGGTAGCATGGGCAATTGTGCGAAAGTCTCGTCCGTCGTACCCCCATGTGATGACACTATCGGCACAGACGTAGCGCAATGGCTTCTTGAGCCAAGGCGTGCGAGCGGTGGCTGGAAGCAAAGCACAACATATTATAAGGAAGAATAAAAAGAATTGCTTCATGAGAAGAGTGTGAGACAAGAGAGAAAGAGAAAATTTTGATGTTTGAGATGTTCAAATAATTCCGTTTAAAGATTAGAGGTTATGAGGTTACAAAGTTACATCACATTGATAATCAGTAAAACTAACTTTATAACCTCATAACCTTAAAACGTAAAACTGGCTATTAGCCCTTAAACATTAGCCACACGCATGATATCGGCAAAGACACCTGCTGCAGTCACCTCTGCACCAGCGCCATAGCCTTGAATGAGCATGGGATAGTCGTGATAGCGCTCGGTGGTAAGCAACAGAATGTTGTTAGAGCCTTCAAGGTCGTAAAGGGGGTGGCCTTGACTAATCTCGCGCAGCCCTACGCGGCCTTTGCCGTTGTCCCACTCAGCTACAAAACGCCAACGCTTGTGTTCGCGTTCCAAGCGCTGACGCTCTTGTTCGAAGTGAGCGTCCAATTCGGGTAAGTGCTGCCAGAAGTTGTCAAGCGAGCCATTAAACAAGGCTTTGGGAATAAACAAATGTCGCTCTATGTCGTCAACATCAACCTTATATCCGCTCTCGCGTGCCAAGATGACAAGTTTACGAATTACGTCTTTACCCGAAAGGTCGATACGAGGGTCAGGCTCGCTATAGCCATTCTCTTGTGCTAAATGGACGGCCTTGCTCAAAGGAATGTCAGCTGACAACGTGTTGAATACATAATTCAGTGTACCACTCAACACGGCTTCTATACGAAGCACACGATCGCCCGAACCTCGGAGATCGTTGATAGTACTGATAATAGGCAGACCTGCGCCCACATTCGTCTCGAAAAGGAATTTTACGCCTTTCTCGCGAGCCGTATGTTTGAGCAATTCGTAATTGGCATAATTGGACGAAGCAGCTATCTTGTTAGCCGCTACAATGTTGACATTATGTTGGAGTAGGCGCACATATTGTGCAGCAACTTCGTCGCTGGCAGTACAATCAACAAACACGGAGTTGAAGATGTTCATATCCTCTATCTCGTGCATCATGCGTTCTACACCTCCTTCGCCTCCTTGCTGCATGGCTTCACGATAGTGGGCGGGGTCAATACCTTCAGCATTGTAGATAGCATGACTACGTCCACTGATGCCTACAATATTAATCTTTAGGCCACGTTCGCGGAAGAGCTTGTCACGTTGTTGCGCAATTTGTTGTAGAAGGCTTCCACCCACTGTGCCTGTACCACAGATAAAGAGGTTGAGGTCCTCATGTTCACTCAGAAAAAAGCTGTCGTGCAATACGTTGATCGTCTTACGCAGTTGCGAGCGGTCAACGACGAACGAGAGGTTCATCTCCTGTCCGCCCATAGCCGTGGCATTAATGCTAATACCATTTCGGCCCAATACGCTAAATAGTTGGCCCGCAATGCCTGGCATGTGACGCATACGTTCGCCCACAACAGCCACACTTGATAGTCCGTCAACCAATGCGGCAGGGTTCATCGCACCGTCGGCTATTTCGGCCGCAAATTCAGCATCAAGTAGTTGACAAGCCTTGCGTGCGTCAGCGGGAGTAACACAGAGTGTAGTACTCGTTTCGGAAGAATTTTGTGCTACCATAAACACGCTAATACCGCCATCACTCAAAGTGGTAAAGATACGACGATTGACGCCTATGACGCCCACCATAGCAGGACCACTAACGGTGACGGTGCTTGTTTCCTTAACAGATGAAATACCGCGAATAGGACGTCCACTCGGGGCCGCATCTTTACGAATAACGCTTCCCTTTCTTTCAGGGTGGAAGGTGTTCTTTACATAGATGGGTATGTTCTTCTGACAGACGGGATAGATTGTAGGCGGATAAACGACCTTTGCACCAAAGTTGCAAAGCTCCATGGCTTCAGCATAGCTCAGTTCGTCGATGGTGAAAGCCCCAGGAATGATACGAGGGTCGGCTGTCATAAATCCGTCAACGTCGGTCCATATTTCAAGTGCTTCGGCCTGAAGGGCAGCTGCTATGATAGCAGCGGTATAGTCCGAACCGCCACGGCCTAAGTTCGTCGTAACACCCGTTTCGCTGTCACTGGCAATAAAACCTCCCATTACAGCCACGCGAGGGACATCATGAGCAAAGGCTTCGATGACGAGTTGGCTGGTTTTGTCGAAATCCACCAAGTGCTTTGCGCTACCGTGTTCGGTACGAATGAGTCGTCGCGCATCAAAGTGTACAGCATCAGTGATGAGTTCAGCCACGATAAGCGACGACATTCGTTCGCCATAGGCCACGATAGCATCGGCTATCTTGGGCGTGAGGTCTTGAATCAGATACACACCGTGTAAGATACTGTGTAATTCGGCCAATAATGCATCGAGCGAAGCGATGAGTCGGGCTTGACGTTCGGCTGTTATTACATCGGCCACGATCTGGTGGTGGCGTTCTGTGAGCGCATTAAATTCGGTAGTATAGCCAACATTGCCTTTCGCTGCCATTTGGGTGAGTCGAATCAATTGATCGGTGACGCCTCCTAAAGCCGAAACGACCACTATCACTGGGCCTTGCGTACCCTCTACGATGTGGCGTACATTATTTATAGCGTTGGCGGAGCCTACTGACGAACCGCCGAATTTGAGTACTTTCATCTAATAGTTTAGTTTTAGTTTTGTCGATTTATTTGTTGACGAGTTGATAAGCTAACAGGTAAGTTACCTGTTGTTGGCAACTGGTTGAAAAAACAAACTTACTTGTTCACTTGTCAATTCGTCAACAAAAAGCTACAATTTCACCTTTTTCTTCACCCCTTTCGATTCGTTTTGCAAACGGTCGAGAGCTGTTACGACATACACGTACTTTTCATGACCGCCTTGATAGGGTAGCTGATAACACGTGTTGGAAGTCACGGCTATAAGGTGTTCGCCACTCATAAGGTCAATGCGTTCGCCCTTGCTGAAACGATAGACAGCATAGCTGTGTGCCTTGTCCATTTCACCTGTTCCCTTGGGAGCCGTCCAGAATAGGTAGTAACCATTGGGCATCCATATAGCTTTTAGTTTGCGTGGCTTACCTGGTGCTTTGTTGTCAATAAAGGGAAAGAGAGGTTGTAAGGCTGGTGTGCGGTGATAGTTCTTTTGTAGTGCGGTGGCAAAGTTGCCCTCGTTGCGCACAACAGCAGCAGAGTACCACAAGCAGCTTCCTTGAATGCCACGCAGACTGCGCTGCAAACGGAACTTTTCAGCCATTTGGTTACGATTGGGGTCTTTTAAATCGGCTGCACGAACGGTGCGCTCTACGTCTTGACCTATAAATAAAGGACGTCCGCCCGCAAAGCGGCTCCACCATTTAATAAGCTCTTCGTAGTCGGCTGCTTTATGGCCAATTTCCCAATAGATCTGGGGTATGTTATAGTCCACCCACCCCTTATTAATCCAATAAAGCACATCGGCATAAAGGTTGTCATAGTTCTGCATTCCGTTCGTGTTTGAACCAGGAATGTTGGAACCTGACTTTGCATTATGGTAAATGCCAAACGGGCTCACACCGAACTTTACCCAGGGTTTAACGGCACGAATGGAGTCATGCATTTGCTTTATAAAAAGGTTGACATTATAGCGTCGCCAATCGTCTATATTGTTGATACCATTCTTATGAGTTTCGTAGGTAGTTTGATCGGGGATAGCAACTCCCGCCACAGGATAGGGGTAGAAGTAATCGTCCATGTGAAGTCCGTCGACATCATAACGGCGCACAATGTCGGCTGCTATCTTACATATATAATTGCGATTGACCTCCATACCTGGGTCGAAAATGTATAACCCGTCATACTCGAAGAAACGTTCGGGGTGTTTTACATAAGGATGTGAGGTAGAAAGTTCTTTGGTCGTTTTGGTCTTGGCACGAAAAGGATTTATCCACGCATGCAACTCCATACCGCGTTTGTGACACGCCGTTATCATCCAACTCAATGGGTCCCAATAAGGATTGGGAGCCTTTCCTTGTTGTCCTGTTAAGAAACGGCTCCATGGCTCATAGGGCGATGCATACATGGCATCAGCCTCGCCACGTACTTGGAATATGATAGCATTTACACCACATTGCTTTAACACGTCAAGCTGATGATTGAGATTTGCCTGCATTTCGTCACGGCTCATGCCCATGAATTGTCCATTAATCATCTGAATCCAAGCGCCACGAAATTCACGCTTGGGCAATACTTGTTGTGCTTGCACAACAAAAGGGAAAATCAGCAAAAGACTGAGGATTATACGATATATTCGTTTCATTTACGCTAAGTATGTTTACATTTGGGTGTAAAGATAGTACGAAAAAAGTTAATAGACAATTTTGGTATGTGTAAAAACGGATAAACTGCAATTTGAGAACTTAACAAGAATGAACATTAATTATTTCATTAATTTTTTTGTTAATTATTTCGTTAATGTTCATTCATGTTAAGTTCTCAAATTGCAGTATGAAATCCTCTACGAAATGTTTCAGAATGCCCTAAATAGGCATTGGGCTTACGTATATTTTACCTATGGTGTTTTTTGCTTTCATGTTTCATTTTTATGTTTCAACTTATTGATTATCAATACTTTTGAAGGCTGAAACATACGACTTTTATGTTTCATTTTTAGTTTCAATGTTTCATTCAAAAAACACTGAGGGAGAAAAACAAAAACACTGTGGGAGCGATTCAAAAACACTGTGGGAGCGATTCAAAAACACTGAGGGAGCGATAACGCGCTCCCTCAGTGTTTTGAAAAGTGAAACATGAAACTAAAAATGAAACATTAAAGTCGTATGTTTCATTTTTATAAATGATTGATATTCAATAAGTTGAAACATAAAAATGAAACATGAAAGATAAATCAAAAGTTTTGAAAACGTATGGATAGAAGTGAGATAAATTGTAGTTCTCAACGTCAATCCTTGCTTCGCGTATATGAGAAGTCGTTCACTTTTACGCAGGTTACACCATTAACGATTGACACTTCCTCATTACCTTTCTTGGGGCGCCATACATTCGTGTTCTTCACCCTTTTGCAGAGTACAGAACTGCTCGACTGTGGAAAAACCTCAGCAAATGTACTATCAGGGCTATATATTAAGAATACACTCTCGGGACCATTATCAAAGCGTGTTCCCACTTCCCATAATCTAACGCAACTATGCAAAGCATAGCTCCATGTATAACCAGCCGAACCAATGCAGCCATGTTCATCACGGTCACTTCCCACCAACTTACCAAAACTTGAATGAGCACAACTTGTGCAGATCATTCCTAAAGTTACAACGGCAATAAATATTAAGTGCTTCATAATCAAATAGTATTTTCCCAAATGTTTGCATAAGATAGGCTGCGGCTCAGCATAACGTTCAAGCAAGCTTGGCGTTCTGCATTCGCCTTGCACTATCTTTGTTTTCGGTACTACAAACGTTCCAAAGTTGATATTGCAAATATAGGTATTTATTTTTGAATAATATCTAACACAATAGGCAAGTGGTCACTATAGCCACCTTGATAATAAGGCCCTAAGTATGTGCGGAAGGGATGTACGCCCCCTTGTCCCGACTTGTCCGCCTGTAAAAGGAAAGGAAAATCTATTAAACGGCAAAAGTGTCCGTCTACCTCACGTATTAATAAAGGAGAAGAACGCAGCCAAAACGCACCGTTTACTATAAAGTGGTCTAACTGATTCCAAGTGCCCTGAAACTTATACGTACCACGCACGTCGGATTGGCCTTGAAGTCGGTGTGTCAAGAGATAAAGGTCGGAAGAAGAGATAAGAAGAGTCGTATCGGTCTGGCTGCATAGCTTTACTCCTAAGGTGTCTCTCAAGAAAGGCTCTGGGTAATAGCCATTAAAGTCGCCCGTAATGAGTACGTAAGGGTGCTGTCGGCGGTTGATGATGCTATCTGCCGCCTTGTGCGTACGCTGTGCCACCAATGAGCGGTAACGTTGCGCCTTCTCACCGCCACGACGACTTGGAAAATGACATACGAATATGTCTAATGTGTCGCCTGTGATTAATTCGCCCACTACGTGCATCACATCACGCGTTACGTGCTGCTTAGCAGAAGGTGGCATAACGCGTATAGTGTCCTTCGATAAGAGACGAAATCGGTGGGGTAAATAGAGCAATGCTACGTTTATTCCGCGTGCATCAGCCGAATGGGTCATAACATATTCATACCCCATGGACCACAATTTCGTTCGCTTCGTGAGGTCATACACTACACTATCATTCTCTACTTCTACCAATGCTACCAAGTCTACAGGCGTTGCGCCACCTACAGCTGCTATCACCTTGCTCAGTCGAGAGAGTTTGGCCCAATAGCGCGCACTATTCCACTGATGGTCGCCTTGTGGTGTAAATTCTATATCTTGGTGTCCTGTAGCATGAAGGGTGTCAAACAGATTTTCGACATTATACTCCATTACGCGTAAGGCGCTACGAGGTTGGGCATAAGTCAGCAACGTACAGCAATAAGCGATCAAATAGGCGAGGCTTCTTTTACTCATGATGATAGGGTTCACCTTTGAGTATAGTCATGGCTCGATAGAGTTGTTCAACAAAGAACAAACGCACCATTTGGTGGGAGAAGGTCATTTTCGAAAGTGACACTTTTTCTTTGGCCAAATTATATATAGTAGGTGAAAAACCATATGGGCCACCTACGATAAACACCAATCGACGTGCTACCTGACTTTGTTTCTTTTCTAAATAAGCGGCAAACTCTATTGATCGAAACTCTTTACCTCCTTCATCAAGTAATACGACATAATCTCCCTCGCGCAACTGCTTTTGTAAGAGTTCACCTTCGCGTTCTTTTTGTTGCTCGGGGGTGAGTGCTTTTGTGTTTTTCAACTCTGGTATCACTTCCATTGTAAAGGGCATGTAGTGTGTCACGCGCTTGGCATACTCGTCAATTAAAGCTATCAAGTGCTTATCTATCGTTTTGCCTATTACTATAAATTGTACTTTCATAAGAATGCATTGATAAGCTTGGGACGTTTTAAGTTTTTAGGTTATGAGGTTATAAAACAAACTTTATAACCTCATAACCTAAAAAATAGAAACTTCCCAATTATTAAACTCATTTCACCACCTTACGACCACCTACGATGTAAATGCCAGCTGGAGCTGTTGAAAGTGATGCGTGACGACGGCCTTGGAGGTCGTAGACTGCAGCAGATGAAGTAGGTTGCGTAGTCGTAATCGTGTTGATGCCTGTCAAGTTAGCATCCAAGTAGCTAAAGGTAATCGTGCCATTAGCTTGTTGCGTGATATTATAGATAGGACGTTGTAACTTGTCACCTGTAAAGAGAGTGGCTGCAGGAGTTGTATCGTCTGTGAAGGCATTGTGCAACTCGCCACCTATCGTGCAAGGGAAGAGGTCGTTGCGAATCCCCTCAAACAATTGAGCGAACGACATAGTCGCACTCGTGGTAGTACCCTCCTTTATATTGTCAGCTGGCACGAACTGCATGCGTTGGTGTGCCTCCTCCGTGTTGACCTTATTGCTACCCCAAACCGCAGCATCATAGTCAACGTGCGTAATGAATAAGCCACTACCCATCATCGCACGGTGCCAATTGTTCTTGACACGATTCTCGAGTAGGTAATATTCCTTATCATTATTCGGATTGCGTAGGACATAAGCACGAGGCTGATCATCACCCTGCGATCCGTCAAGGGGGAACAAAGTGGCATGTTGGGCCTCATCACCCAACTCTTTTACATCGAGCCACCCCATATAGCTACGCTCGTAAGCAGTGTACTCTACAGGACGATAGCCATTTTGATAATACTGGCCATAGTCTAACAAGTCCCAGTAACCCATTGTAGCAAAGGAACGACTATTCTTCGTATTATAAAAGTCGGGCAAACCTAAGGCATGGCTAAATTCGTGGCAGAACAAACCGACCCCGTCCATGTAAGTACTTACGATGTCATTTTCGTTCTTACCATAGTTTTGCAAGAGCTCATTACCGATAAAGTAAGAACGCACCTTGCTGGCCCCCTCATTTACGCTAAAAGCGCTTTGGCTAAATTTGGCCCAAAGATAGTTGGTCTGTCCATCTTCGAAAGAAGACTGTTGGCCAGGACCTGCAAACATCAAGATAACCATTGGCACCTCGTTTGTACCCTCTTCACAAAAGTCAGAGAAGTTGGCCGTCTTGCTGGCTTCAGCCAGGGCTTCACGTACGAAGGTGTTGATATTAGGGTCGATGCTACCATTGCTGCCGTCCTTACCATAGTAGGCATACCCATTTGACAACGTTACGTTGGCCACAACTTTGAAGTTAGGCTGAAACGCACCATTGCTTTGTGCCGTAAAGAAGTCACGTACTGAACCACGTGCTGCGGGTTCGTCGTGATAGCCCTCCTCGTTAAAGAAGCGTTCTACTTTAGCAGCAGTAATCGTATCTTGAAAAGCGCGATCAGCAAAGTTTACCATAACGACAGGCAACGTGGGTTGGCCAATACTCTTCACGGCACCACTAGCCGATTTACCATATTGTCCTAAACCATCAGCTGTCGAAGTGGCCAAGGCACGTGCTGAAGCCGTAGGCGTATTTAAGCGCAGCAGTGGAGTTGAGGGATTAAGTTCGTTTAAGAGTTCTGCAGCCTGAACAGTCGTGAGCACCGATGCAGCATTGCGAATTGTCTTTGACAACTTGTTAGCGGCCAACTGTTGAGTCGCTACCATATTACCGTCTGCCGTTTGGGCAGCATAATAATAATGTCCGTCAGCAGCCGGCAGCACGGCACGGCCATCGGCCGTAGTGTAAAGCGTATAACGACCATTGCTCACAGAAGTGAGCGTAAGTTGAGTGCCATTAGGTTGTTGGTGCACAATCGTACGGCGCACAGGGAAGGTGGCATGTGCCGCTGTGGCCATGCCTAATGTTAAAAGTAAAGTGGTGAATATCTTTTTCATTTTTATTCTAATTCTCACATTAAATCAGTGTAAGCAAAGGCGACAATTTGCCCATTCTTACATTTGCCCATTAATCAAGCACACTAACTATGATTTGTGCTTCATTAACGCTGACGACGCGAATAGGTGTGCCAGGATTAATAAAATCGCCCGACGACTTTACCTCCACCTGTTTGCCCGCTATCTCAGCATTACCGACTAAGGCCAAGCGGGTGAGGGCACGTCCAGTGTCACCCACCTTTATCGATAGTTGTTCGGTGGTAGCATTGGTAGAATCAATAGAGGTGTGTAAACTCATGCGGTCAAATGTGCGCGAATGGGCTACACCATAAAGCAACAAGAATAGTACTACGATGCCTATCACCAAAGCGCCACATGCCCAACCTAAACCATAAGCATCATATACTAAATAGATGTCAAACATAGCACAAGCGATAGAGCCTATGCCAGCTATGCCAAATCCGGGAATCACGAATGCTTCTAATAGTCCTAATACTAAGACCAATACAGCGATAACAATGATGAGTGTCATAAGGGTTGTGTTTTTTTTAAGGGTGGTTCTAATAATTCTGAAATAGGGATTTGTGCGCTATCGGAAGTGTATTTTTGAAAGTTTGTGAGGGAGCATAGCGGGCTATGTGACCGAACAAACTTTCAAAAAGACACTTTCGAGAGCGTACAAATCACATTTCAGAATAGCAGAACTCTAAAAACAGAATTTTTAGAACCACCCTAAAATAAGTAGGTGTTCAAAATTAGTTGATATGAATTGGTGCAGTATTTCGTTTTGGGCGAAAGAATGCGCCAAGGCATATCGACTAATTCTGAACATGATTATATAAACTAATTTTTGAATACCTACTTACTATTTAGGGTTACAAGATGATTAAGCTACCTTATAATTTAAAGCTTCAAACCACTTTTATTAATACGCTGCTCTATATTTACCCTCTTCTTTATCGTCGAGCATTGATAGGTAAGAGGCATAACGTGAGGGAGCAAGTTGATGTGCTTCGAGTGCTGCTAATACGGCACAACCAGGTTCGTGCGTATGCGTACAGTTGTTGAAACGGCAGTTGGCCGATATGGCAAAAATGTCGCGAAAGTAATGTGCCACCTCTTCTGGTTCCATATTAAACGTACCGAAACCTTTCACACCAGGTATGTCAATTAAAGCACCCGCATGGCCAGGCAATTCGAAGAGTTCGCTAAAGGTAGTGGTGTGCATACCTGTGCCATGGGCATCAGATATTTGTGCCGTACGCACTTTGGCATCGGGTATGAGTAGATTGAGTAAGGTAGACTTTCCTACACCCGAATGACCTGCCAATAGGGTAGTTTTCCCCTCCAACTCTTCGCGCAACGCGTCAATGCCTTCATTATTAAGGGCCGAAATGCGATAACACTTATAACCTATATTGCTATAAAGTGCAAACCAATAGTCCATGAGTTCGCGTTCCTCGTCTGTCAAGTCGTCTATCTTATTAAAGGCTATACATACGGGAACACGATAAGCCTCTGCCGATGCTAAGAAACGGTCGATAAAGGTGGTGCTCGTCTCGGGACGTGCAATGGTTACGACCAACAATGCCATGTCGACATTGGCAGCCAAGATATGGCTTTGCTTTGAGAGGTTAGAGGCTTTGCGAATAATGTAGTTGCGTCGTTCGTCTATTTCGGTAATAAATGCCGCAGTTTCTTCCTTCCCTTCGGTGCGTTGTTCCTTTATCGTCACGCCATCGCCTACGGCTACAGGATTGGTAGAACGAATGCCCCGCAGACGAAAGTTGCCTTTCACCTTACATTCCACTATTCTCCCATCGTCTGTGCGCACTTCGTACCACGAACCTGTACTTTTTATAACTTTTCCGTGCATGCTTCTTTTTTGGAGAGTTTCGAGGTTGACATGTCAACCCCAGAAACGCAAAAAGGCTTGTCGGCTTATCTATGTGAGCCTAACAAGCCTTTTAGTATTTACACAATGTGCACAGTGTGCTGTTACGTTACACTGTCATGATTTCTTTATTCTTAGCAGCGAGCAATTCTTCTATTTGCTTAATCTTCTTGTCATGAATCTTTTGAAGGTCGTTTTCAGCGTCCTTTTCTACGTCTTCAGCAAGTCCGTCCTTGATCGCCTTCTTTAGCTTATCAATGCCGTCACGACGTGCATTGCGAATAGCGACTTTCGCCTCTTCTGCTTCCTTCGCGCACTGCTTTGTGAGTTGCTTACGGCGGTCCTCAGTCAAAGGAGGAATGCCCAAACGAATTACCTCACCATTATTCTCAGGCATGATACCGATAGTAGAGTCGATGATTGCCTTTTCGATTACGTGGAACATTGACTTTTCCCAAGGCTTAATAGCAATCGTACGTGAGTCGGGGGTGCTAACGGCGGCCACATTGTTGATGGGCACCATCGAACCGTATGAGTTCACGCGCAAGTCGTCAAGAATATGTATGTTGGCCTTACCGGCACGAATTTGCGCAAGCGTTTCTTCAAGGTGAAGTACGCTCATGTCCATTTTATCCTCGCTGTCGCTGAGGCACTTTTTTACGTCGAGCATTTACGTATATGTATTAATAGATGATTATTAGATTTTAGTGCAGTGGCTTGATAAATGTCACTAATTTCTGCAAACTTACAAAAAATCTACGAATTGCAACAAATAGTGCCCAAAAAGCGTATGCAAAATAATAAAATAACGAATACAGACATGCTTATTGACTGTTCGACAAACTGCAATTGGGCCTCACCCCCTAACCCCCTCTCCTTGAGGAGAGGGGGTTAGGGGGTGAGGCCCAATTGCAGCTTATTTTACATATACCTTTTCTATCTCGACAATGTACATGGTGTGGAGCGAGCCGCCAGGTTGGTCATTGTACCAGCGTTCGAGAGCAGCTTTGTCGAGAAAATCCTCTGGAGTAAATTCTGAACGGAACATTTTGCGACCCTCAATGGTGAGGCGCGCTTCCTCATAAGTAATAGCACCGTGTTCTGTCTCAATGGGGGTAAGACCAGTCTCTTTTATTTTATCAAAGTCGCGACCAGACTTTGAGCCACAGAAGTTGTACACCTTACGCATCGCCTCGTCATGACCTAAGAACGACAGTGTCAAGTGATCATTCTTTTCAATCAAAGGATAAGTGTAGCGTTCGGGGCGTATAAAGATGAAAGCAACAGGTTTGTTCCACAACCAACCAATACCACCCCATGAGGCAGTCATCATGTTAAAGTTGTCTTTTGTTCCACCCGTCACCAACATCCACTCTTTACCTATCAGTTCAAAAGCATTCTCCTGTGCTATTGCTTCAATTGTTACTTCTTTCATGAGATATGAGTTTATGAGTTTAATAAGTTTATAAAGTTTAATGAGTTTACGAATTCAATCAGCTATAAAACTCATTAAACTCATAAACTCATTAAACTTATTAAACTTATTAAACTTATTAATCTTATTACAGACTTAATTCGATTACCTTCTTAACAGCGTCTTCAAGTCCTGTAGCGTCCTTACCACCAGCAGTAGCGAAGTGGGGAGCACCACCGCCACCACCCTTGATGAGTTTGGCGGCCTCACGTACTAACTGACCTGCATTGAGTTTGCGGCTTTCAACCAAATTCTTGCTAATCATCACCGTAAGCAATGGTTTGCCTTCGTGAGTTGAACCTAATACGCAAAGTGTATCATTAGGTAAGATGCTTGCTATCTGGAAGGCGAGGTCCTTCACGGCATTAGGATCGATTGCCGTGGGGATAACGCACTTGATAAGCTTTACACCGTCTACTTCTTCTGCATTCGCTACCAACTTGTCGCGCAAAGCAGTGAGTTTTTCCTTCACGTAGCCTTCTACCTGCTTCTTGAGTCCGTCGTTCTCTTCGATCGTCTTCTGAATAACGGCAGTGAGGTCCTTCGCATTGTTAAAGAACGACTTGAGGTTGGTGAGCAAGTCATGTTGCGCATAAACGCTCTCTTCAGCGGCTTCGCCTGTGATAGCCTCGATACGACGCACACCTGCAGCGACACTGCTCTCGCTCACGATGCGGAACAAACCAATGCGACCTGTGCTCTTGGCATGGCAACCACCACAAAATTCTACGCTTTTGCCAAACTGTACGACACGTACTTTGTCGCCATACTTCTCGCCGAAGAGGGCAATAGCACCTAACTCCTTGGCTTTTTCCATGGGTACGTCGCGGTGATCTTGCAAGGGAATGTCCTCACGAATGCGGCGGTTGACAATGCGTTCAACTTGGCGCAATTCTTCAGGTGTAACCTTTTGGAAGTGTGAGAAGTCGAAACGTAAATAATCGGGCGTACAGAGTGAACCCTTTTGTTCAACATGAGTGCCAAGCACTTCACGCAAAGCTTGGTCGAGCAAGTGAGTAGCGGTATGGTTGGCCTCGCTACCACGACGTGACTTAACGTTTACTTCTGCATGGAAAGTATGTTCGGGGTGTGTAGGCAACTTCTTGGTCAAGTGAATGGGCAGATTGTTCTCGCGCTTAGTATCGAAGATTTCAACTTTTTCATCACCATCTACTAACACGCCTTGGTCGCCTACCTGACCACCCATTTCTGCATAGAAAGGAGTCTGATCGAGTACCAATTCATAGAAGGTCTGCTTCTTCTGCTGTACACGACGGTAACGAAGAATCTGGCAATCACCCTCGGTGAAGTCCCAACCTGTAAATTGAGTTTCGCCTTCTTTCAAGATTACCCAATCGTCCGTCTCAACTGCGGCTGCGTTACGAGCGCGTTCCTTTTGCTTCTGCATCTCGGTGTTGAAGCCAGTCTCGTCTACTTCGAGTCCGTTCTCATGACAGATGAGTTCGGTCAAGTCGAAGGGGAAGCCATAAGTGTCGAACAAGGTAAATGCCTTCTCGCCGTCTACTACGGTCTTGCCCTCTTGCTTTGTCTGAGCAATAACACCTTCCAACATATTGATACCTGTTGAGAGCGTGCGGAGGAAGCTCTCCTCCTCTTCTTGCATCACACGACCAATGAGCACTTGTTGTGCTTTGAGTTCGGGATAAGCCTCGCCCATTTCTGCCACAAGTGTTGGCACTAACTTGCAGAGGAAAGCCTCACGTTGCCCTAAGAAAGTGTAGGCATAGCGAACGGCACGACGCAAGATACGACGAATTACGTAACCAGCCTTTGCGTTAGAAGGCAACTGACCGTCGGCAATAGAGAAAGAAATAGCGCGCAAGTGGTCAGCGATAACACGCATAGCCACGTCTATCTTCTCTTCTTTGCCATACTCAAAGCCTGAAAGTTCAGCTATCTTCTTAATAATGGGCTGGAAAATATCGGTATCGTAATTAGAGTTCTTACCTTGAATAGCACGAACCAAACGTTCAAATCCCATACCCGTATCGATTACGTTCATGCCTAATGGAACGAGCGAACCATTGGCTTTGCGCTCAAACTGCATGAACACGATGTTCCAGATCTCGATTACCTGAGGGTCGTCCTTATTGACCAACTCGCGGCCAGGCACTTGAGCCTTCTCTTCGGGTGTACGACTGTCGAGGTGAATTTCAGAGCAAGGACCGCAAGGACCGGTATCACCCATTTCCCAGAAGTTGTCGTGCTTATTACCATTGATGATATGATCGGCAGGTACGTGCTTTGCCCAATAAGAAGCGGCTTCATCGTCACGCTTCAGTCCTTCTTCTTCAGAACCCTCAAATATGGTTACGTAGAGATCTTTGGGGTCGAGATGAAGCACATTGACAAGATATTCCCAAGCATAGTCAATAGCTCCTTCCTTAAAGTAGTCGCCAAAACTCCAGTTACCCAACATCTCGAACATGGTGTGGTGGTAAGTATCATGTCCTACCTCTTCCAAGTCGTTGTGCTTACCGCTTACGCGCAAACACTTTTGAGAGTCGGCACGGCGGCGAGGTTCAGGGTCACGTTGACCAAGGATAATATCTTTCCACTGATTCATACCAGCGTTAGTAAACATCAGCGTGGGGTCATCTTTTATCACCATCGGAGCTGACGGAACGATGGTATGTCCTTTCGACTCAAAGAATTTCTTATATGAGTCGCGGATTTCGTTAGCAGTCATCATTTTATATTTTGTTGTAATATTTTATATTTGGTGCAAAGGTAGTGCAAGGCGAGCGCAATGCAAAATGAAAGTCAAAAAACTTTCATTTTCATTGCAGGGTAGCAGTCTACCTTCGTGAAGCGGTCTGTAAAGTTGTTCTTCTGTAAGTGCGGTAAGAAAGAGGGTTGGAAACTGCTTCTTACAACTGAAACAAAACTCAATTTTATGCTTGCCTATGAAATATACGCAATGCGTTGGAGTGTAGAAATATTCTGCTCTGACAGCAAACGCTTGTTGGGACTTGCGGATTGCTCCTCACGTGACTTTTTTTGACTAATGTCCCACGCTATCCACATCACCACGCTCAAACGTATACTCCAATCTCCCGAACCCGTAGATCTCAAACTATGGACGCGCTCTGATGAAATCCAATGCTGGCACCACTGCATTTCTCTTCGCTATGACTTCTACAAAGGCACGCGAAGAATGAAACTGCTGGATAGCAATGAAATTCGACAGTTATGAGATGTGTGCGTGTTTGAAATAAATGGTATGGAGGTGTTTTTGTGGTTTTTTGATATTTGGTACCAAAATGGTTGCCAATTTAGAAGTGTATTCTTAACTTTGCACCATAACCAATAAAACTTAAAGATATGACGATAGTTAGTGCAAGAGATTTTAGAGCTAATCAAGGCAAATACTTCTCAATGGTAAATTCGGGAGAACATGTGATATTGAAATCACGTGAAGGAAACTTTCGCTTGGTTCCTGTGACTTCTTCTGATTCTATTTCAGATGAATCGCAGAAAATAGCCGCAGAGTTAAGAGGGGCTCTTCGTGAATTGAAGGAGGTTATTGCAGGAAAGAAGCAGCTAAACACACTTGATAGCCTAATTGATGAATTATAATATAATCACTTCAAGCTACTTCAATGTAGCTGCAAAAGGTTAGTAATGTTTAAAAAATAACTTCCGCAGAAATTCTACGGCTAAGAGTTTTTGATAAGATTGTTTCACTTAGAGTTTTCTGGTTTTTGGCAATTGAGCTAAACATAAACTGCAACAGAAAAATTGCGGAAGTTATTTATTGAACATTACTTAACTTTGCAGATGAACTTTTGATAGCATCTCTGCAGATTTCCGTATATTGCTTGAGTGGTTCTGATGTCATGTTACTTTAAGCTTAGTACACTATAAAGTTACTGATAATCAGCCACTTAACCAAATTGTATTAGTTGTATTACGTTAATTAACTCTCTCATTTTCAAACGATTACATTAGAATTAACAGAGTATTGGTAAAGAAGAAAGCAAGTAATATTCTGAACCATTCTACCCCATTTTTACAGGCACACCATGTGTATTCTTCACTTCTTTCATAACGAATACACTATGGAAATAGCCTACGCTATCGATGTTGCCAAGCTTGGTACGCATAAACTCCTGGTATGACTCCATATCGCGAGTTTGTATTTTTAGCGTGAAGTCATATTCACCACTCGTATTATAGCATTCCGTGATTTCTTCGATATCTTGTATTGCTTCCATAAAATCATCCATCAGCATTTGCGAATGGCGCTTAAGACGCATATTACACAACACCGTCATACCATTGTCCGTCTTCTTAGCATCGAGTATGGCATGATAGCCTTTGATAAAGCCCTCACGCTCCAATCGCTTTTGGCGGTCGAAGGTGGGCGAGGTTGAGAGATTAACCCTCATTGCAAGTTCTTTTACTGTAAGCGTACTATTCTCTTGAAGGATGTGCAATATTTTGCGATCTATACTATCAAGTTCCGAGAAATTCATTTATTGCAGAATAATATTCTGTTATTATAAAGTTTTCGAGCACAAAAATAGCATATTTTCCTTAACTCACCAAATATTCTTTGTCGAAACACGCAACTATCATACCTTTGCAAACGAAATAATGATAACAACAAAACAAACAACAATCATGACAAAGACTATTAATGGTATTCAGGTTCCACAGCGAGCTGATTTCGTAGGCAGTTTTCTTCGTCCTGCTAATCTCAACGATAGCAATCGCGACGAATACGTAGCACAACTGGTAGAGAAGCAGAAGAAATTAGGCTATACCCTCATCACAGATGGAGAATTTAATCGCACATTCTGGCACCTTGATTTCTTTTGGGGCTTTGGTGGTGTTACCCATGAGCCTGGTGGCGATATAGCCTTCAATGGCGAAACTGCACGTCTTGACAAAGTTTATCTCACTGGCAAACTTACTGCACAGCCTCATCCATTCATCGAGGCTTATAAGAAGCTAAAGAAATATGAAGACGATAAGCATATCGCAAAACTCACCATTCCTGCACCAGCACAGCTATTCCAACAGCTCAACCTACCCAAGAACTTCCTTGGCACAAGAGCCATATATACTAATATCAATGACCTTATAAACGATATTGCTGCTGTATACCAGGATTTCATTCGTCAGTTCTATGCCGTAGGAGGTAGATATCTCCAGCTTGATGATTGCTCGTGGGGAGCAATTTTAGGTAGTTCAAATTCTATTTCTTTACAGCGATATAAGGAATTGGGTAGCAACCTCGATGATGTGAAAGAACAGCTACTAACTGTCAACAACCGCGCTATAGAAGGTCGTCCTGCAGATTTGGTAGTGGCAACACACATTTGTCGTGGTAACTATCATTCCACATGGTTTAATAGTGGCGCCTACGACTCTGTAGCCGATTGGGCTTTTGCTCGTGAGAATGTAGATGTGCTATATCTTGAATACGACGATGAGCGCTCTGGCGGCTTTGAGCCATTAGCAAAGGTTAGTCCAGACAAGCATGTGGTACTCGGACTGATAACCACCAAGCGCCCTGAACTTGAAGACGAGGACGGAATTATAGCTCGCATCCACGAGGCTGCCAAATACATACCATTGGAGCGTCTTTCGCTCTCGCCACAATGTGGTTTCGCCTCTTGTGCAATTGGTAATAAGCTTACTGTTGAGCAGCAATGGGCAAAACTACAACTTGTAAAGCGTATCTCGGAGAAAGTATGGGGTTAAGGAGGCAATATTGTAAAAACAGCAGATTGATTACTATAGAAATGCAAGTGTCAAATATATGACACTTGCTTCACCTTTATCCAATAGTCTTCCTGCATCTATTTAGCATCGACATTGATTTCTCTTTTGCCAAGTCAGCTCGCTTTTACCCAAACCTTGTGGCTACCTTTTCCTTTTGATTCGGAAGGAACCTCGTCGCCTTCAGACAGCTTTTTCAGTTCGCCAGAGGCGGATGTGCGGCTAAGGTTGTTAAGGGTTGCATATTCTTGCAGGATAATAACTCCATGCTTGTCAATCCAGTTGGTGGCACGCTTAGTAATGTTTTAAAAAATAACTTCCGCAATTTTTTCTGTTGCTATTTGTGTTTAGCTCATCATCAGATGCTCTTGAACGCATATTTTCTGCGGAAGTTATTTTTTGAACATTACTACCATTGTTTTACTTCGAAAAAGATAATCTCTTTCCGTAAGAAAAAAATAATCATTAGAATTGAAAACCAACCCTCAGTCCAACGTTATGCTCCTCATAATAGGTATTCATGCCCCAAGCTAAACCAATGGTCAAAGCATATTCCTTTGCCAAGGGCAAAGCTATGCCTATAGTTGGGCTGAAATAACACCCCCTATTAATTGTATCGAAGCCAAGTTTGGCTTCAGCCCATGGATTCACTTTCATTGTTTTCTTTGAGAAATATGCCTTAGTGTCAAAATAGATTGGCAGCATCTCATTTTCATAACCAATACCTCCACCCACAAACCAGGTCTTATTGATTTGGTATCCATGTGTTGTAAAATAGGGCTGCGCCACCACATCCACAAGAGATGTCGGCATTCAACCCAAGAGCAACATCGCCTTTATAGCCTTTGTTGCGATAACTGTTTGCTTGCGCAAAACTCATATATGGTATAAACACCAAAAGAAAGAGTAAAACTATTTTCTTCATATTTGATTTCCTTATTTCGTGATTTCTTCCAACTCGCAGAACTGCACATTGTAATCTTTGTCAAACTTAAAGTGTCAACTAGCAAGTGCAATATTACACACAAAGTTTGAAAAACCCTCTTTGGGTGTTGAGAATTTGAGTTTTTCTCTTGGTATTGTATTGATTTTCTTTTGCACTTTCATAATAAAGCCATCTGTAAGAGAACTTATATCAGTCCCTTTGGGTATGTATTGTCGTATTAATTTATTTGTGTTTTCAACTGCTCCTTTTTGCCATGAAGAGAAGGAATCAGTGAAACAGACTTGCACATCTAATTGTGCTGTTATCCATTTATGTGCTGCGAATTCACTGCCATTATCCGTTGTTATAGTAAGTGATTTTGCTGTCAGCTAAGAGTGGATACCAATATCCATTCATTCTGTAATAGCTTATGTTTTGAAGCAATTGTTTTGCTCGCATTTCATCATTGAATTGCAAGCCACAACTTTTTAGTATTTCAATTTGTTAATCAAAAGTTTTGATGGTTTTGGTATATGGAAACTGGGACATAAACGTATATAAACAAAAATAACTCACCCTGAGCGCGCTGTTCTAACGGGAAGCGGGGTGAGTATGTTGCTGCGAAAGTACAAAGTATATTTGAATAATACAATTTTAAGAATTGAAATTTTACATAAACATCTACTCTAACAATATGGTTTGGTTGGAATGCTTACATTCCAACGAGAGGTAGTTGGTTAGAATATGTAATTCTCAAAAAATAAAAGGGAGGAAGTCTGTAAACTTCCTCCCTCGTTTCTATGTCAAATGAAAAAAATTAGCGCAGTTTCAGAATGTAGTGTTCTGCAAGTTCGCCTTGATTGACCGTGCCTAAACTATCTGACAGCATATAGCCAGTTTTAACACGCTTATAGTAAGTCTTTTCTCCTGAAGAAGGAGTGACCAGTTGAATCAAGTCTTTGCCAATCAAGTGATAAACTCCGTTTGTCTCAAAGTTTGCATCCTTTTCACCAATGTATTTCTGTTTGTAAGAATACGTACTGTCTGCATTTACAGTCAGTGAAGTACGGATACCTTCAGATGATGCGGCAGGCAAAGTGCCTTCAAAAGTACCTGTCATGACAAGAGTTGTTGTATCGGTAGCTGTTGCGCCTGCGGCAGTAGTTGCCTGATCCGTAGTTGCAGCCTCTTTCTTAGGGTTGTTTGTGCAAGCTGTCATGCTAATCAGCAAAGCTGCGGCCAAGGTTAGGTTCGTCTTTTTCATGCCTAAAATCCTTTTTTTAAAAGTTTATCTTAAACTGATGCTTTTTTAAAACGCGCAAAAGTATATACTATTTCTGAAAAGAGAGAACAATATCTTGATTTATTTTCGACTTTAACATTGTTATTTGTACTAGTTGCTAAACAAGGTATTGTTAAACAAAGTATCACTGAGCAGAGGATAGTTAAATAAGAGCTGCTATTCTAGTTTAAAATAAAAGGATGCCGTGAGGACTTCACGGCATCCTTGTTTATTAGTAAATAGAATTTACTTCTTCAAAATGCGAAGTTTGTAAGTTAATGGCTGTTCTGGAACGCAGAAGGTGCGGAGTGTGCCTACATCTTGTCCACATGAAGCGTTGCCCACACCACGCATAGCAGCGTCGAGGTGAAGAACGGTGTAAGGACGAGCCTGCATTTCCCAATAATGGTTGGCATTCATTAGGTCAGCGTCTGTATAGGGAAGGGCTGAGAAGTTTACCTTACCTTCTGTTACTATCTTAACGCCAAAACCTGCTTTATCAGAGAGCGTGAGTTCGCGCAAACCTTCGCGGTTGCCTGTGCTTTGCGGCTTCATATTGGGTTCTACCATGTCGGCCACGGTCGTAGTGTAACGTCCTACCGTAACACCGTCGCAGCGATCGTTGGCATTCTCCCACGGGCCGAGCGCATAATAGTCAACCTTAGAGAGTGAAGAGTCGATCATGCATACAAGACCTGCGCGACGCAACTCCGTTGTGTGAGGTGTGAAACGTGCAGTTACGTCTACCATTCCTTGTGGATAGATTGTGTAGTCAATTTCTGTGTCGCAGAGCGAACCCTTACGTACAGTCTTCACTACCGTGTTGCCGTTCATCTCTTCTACTTTGATTGTACCCTTCGGTTGCAAGCCATTGCTCGTATTGCCAAAGCGATCGTTCTCAATCCAACGGTGGTTGCTATATTCAAAGCCTTCATTATTGGCGATGATGTTGCGACCGTCTAATGCGAGGGCTGTGAGGCGAGCCGTCTCGTTGTCGAACGTCAATTGTACATTACTATTGCCAATAATCGTCTTGTCGAGCGAGAGTGTTTGCAACATTTCGGGAGCTTTAGCATCTTTCTTTACCTCTGCTAAACGACCACGTTGGCTGAGTTGGAATTGCTTCAATGCCACTTCATGTCCTGCAGCAGCATAACGTTGTGCAGCGCGGAAGACCACGTGGAGTGTAAGCATTACCTCCGTACCCATTGTCTCTGCCTTTTCAAGATTAGCCTTGCCTAACTTTAAGGTAAGTTGTGTGCTTTCGCCAGGAGCAACGGAGGGCAATTTAACGCTCTTCGTACTAACTATATTGCCATTCTTTACCACGTCATAGACGAGGTTCATGTCTCGCAAGTTTTGGAAAGCATACGTATTGCGCAGAGTGATGGTAGCTATATTCTTAAGCTTATCAACCTTATCAAGTGTAAACTTCACAAATTGGTGAGCGGCTTTCACCTCCTTGAGTTTGGCAGTCTCTTGGCGCAAACCATTGATGATACCATTGCAGCAGAAGTTGCCTTGGTGAGGGCCGGGGTAGTCATAACCTGTTGTGAGACGATAAACGCCTTGTTTCATCTGTTGTGGGTCGAAGATAGATTGGTCTACCCAGTCCCAGATGCAACCACCAATCGTTGCATTAGAGTTTTCGATAGCGTCCCAATATTGGTCTAAGTTGCCAATGGCATTACCCATAGCGTGTGCATATTCACAGATGAACATTGGCTTGTCGAGGTTCGACGTGTTGTCTTTCATCCAAGCCATACCAGGGTACATCTTAGAGTAGAAGTCAGAGTAACGTTCACCACCGTAAGGCAAACTAATGCGTGTACCTTCATAGTGTACGGGACGTGAGTCAAGGCGTTTCGCTGCCTCGTAGCAATCCTTAAAGTTAGCACCTGCGCCAGCCTCGTTACCCAAGCTCCACATCACTACGCAAGCGTGGTTGCGATCGCGCAATATCATGCGGTCAATGCGATCAACGAAGGCAGGTATCCACGACTGACGGTCAGAGATGCTTTGGTTGGCATGGTCCTCAAGGTCAGCTTCATCGACGGTATAAAGACCATAGTAGTCGTACATAGCGTACATGCGTGCATCGTTCGGATAGTGTGAAGTACGAATGGTGTTGATGTTGTTTTGCTTCATCAGTGTTACGTCGCGCAACATCTCGTCTACGGTCACTGCACGGCCGTGCTTAGCAGAAGTGTCGTGACGGTTAACGCCCTTTAAGAACACACGCTTATCGTTTACATAAAGCAGCGAATTCTTTATCTCTACCTTGCGCAAGCCGACTTTGGTAGAGAAAGCCATTTCGTCGTGCCCTTGTTCGTCCTGCTGAATGATACGCAGTGTGTAAAGGTTGGGAAGTTCAGCACTCCAAAGGTCGGCATTGGGAACGTCGAGCGTAATCGTAGCCTTTGTACCATTTGCGCCCTTGAGTTCTACATCGTCTTCTTGTATCTCGATGCCCTTAGGACTGAATATCTTGGCTGTCACCTTCTTGCTACCGCTGAGGTTGTCGCGATTGTCAAGCGTGAGTTCTACTTTTACCTTGGCCATACCAAGACCGGTGTTGTCGTCAATGTCGATGTCTGACGTTACGTAGTGGTCGCGAACGGCCATTTTGGGTGTATTATAGAGGTATACTTCGCGGAAGATACCACTCATGCGGAACATATCTTGACACTCAAGGTAAGAACCGTCGCTCCATCGGAACACTTGTACGGCTAAGCGGTTTTCTTCGCCAGCCTTAAGGTACTTCGTTATGTCGAACTCGCTCACGTTGTTAGAGCCTTGCGTATAACCTACGTACTGGCCGTTCAACCATACGAACGCAGCTGAGTAAATGCCACCGAAGTGTATGAACGTGCGTTGGCCGTTCCAATCGGCTGGAACGCTGAAGGTGTGAACGTATGAGCCTACGGGGTCGATGCCATAGTTCTTGCCACCGTCGTTAAACCCTGGACGCGCTTTGATAAAGGGTGGTGTGTTGGCGTGAGGATATTCTACGTTGCAATAAAGTGGTTTGTCGTAACCTAACATCTCCCAGTTAGAGGGCACAGGAATGGTGTCCCACTGGCTTACATCGAAGCCGTCCTTCCAGAAGTCGAGGGGACGCTGTGAGGGTTCGGGTACGAAGTGGAACTTCCATGTGCCGTTCAAGGGCAAGTAGCGACTGCTCTTAGGAGCGGTCCATGGAGTGTTGTAGTAAGCCTTGTCGGCTAACATTTCTTGCTCTGAAGCGTAGGGCATGAAAGTAGCAATGCCTGCTTCTTTATTCTCACCAAAGATTGTTTCGTCCTCCCAATAGGGTGACTTGATCTTGGGCTTCTCTACCTGTTCGAATCTCACCCATGCGGCTTGGTCTTTGGCATTATAAGCCACCAACTTGAGTTGTCCGTCCTTGAGTGCATACATCTTCTCAGCCTTAGCCTTGTTGCCAGCCGAACGAATGATGTACGTGCCAATGTGGCCTGCTACGGGTTCGAATACAAATTGTGCATTGTTCCACACACCGTCTTGTGCTGGCCATTGCAAGATGTAGTCAATAGAGGCATTGGTGCCACCATCGTCAAAGTTTTGGGTATAGAAAGCATTGCCAATGACGCGACGGTCAAGATCGAGCATCTTGACGTTCCAATATTGACCACGATTTATATTGTCTACCTTTTCGCCCACAATATGGGCATTGTTCTCACCTGAATCGCCATTGCCCAACACCCATTCGGGGTGTTGCACCGAACGAATGCGATAGGTCAAGTCGGCATCAAATCCTGAGTGGGCAGCCTCCTTGATAGAGAATTGTGCAGCCTTGTTGCCAGCAGCTTTACTCTTTTCGATGAGTACTAACTTATTGCCTTGTACGGCAGCGGCCATAGTGGGGCGGTTGGTCGGAATGAGGTTGACGTACTGGCCGTCAGCTACGACCTTCCAAAGTTGGGCTTCGTCCGAACCATTATTTTCACCTAAGGCTAATGCATCGCCTTGTGTGCGAATGGCCTTATTGGTAAAGGGATTAATCATGCGCCACGAACCAGAGAGCTCGTTGAGCGTAAAGTGTTGGTTGGCGTTGTTGTCGTTTTGCTTTGTGAGGTCTAATCGGCCTTCTTTGCCAAAGTCTACGACTTGACCTTTCAAGGCTGACACAATGTGATAGAGTTTGCCTTGCTCAAACTTTTGCGCCTGCAAGCTTGTCATGCTCCAACACAACGTGAGTAGCACGATCAACCAACGACTGATAAAGCGTTTTTGAGTCATTTCGATTGATTTTTTAGTTGACGAGTTCTTGGGTTAACAAGTTGACGAGTTAACGGGTAAGTTTGTCTTTTTATTAAATGCTTGTTGATATTGTTCATCATTAAAGATTTAAGTAGAAAACAAACTTACCTGTTAACTCGTCAGCTCGTTAACTTGTTAACAAAAACTCTTGTCAACAAATTATGATAAGAATAATATGATAGCTTGTGCTACCAAGATACGTAAGAACATTGATAAGGGGTAAACCGTAGAGTAACCAACTGAAGCGGCATCATTATTGGCCGCTTGGTTGGCATAACCTAATGCGGGGGGATCGGTGTTAGAACCTGCGATGATACCCATCAGTGTGAAGTAGTTCAACTTGAAGCGCCAACGTCCTACAAAGCCCATGATTAGGATAGGAATAATGGTAACAAGGAAACCGACCCAAACGTAAGTAAGTCCGTCGCCCTGAACTACAGTGTCCCAGAAGTTGCTACCAGCCTTAATACCTACTGCAGCGAGGAAGAGGATAAGACCTATTTCGCGCAACAAGAGGTTGGCTGAAGTGGTGGTGTACGTTACCAAGTGGAACTTATAACCATAGGCGCCAGCCAAGATAGCGATAATCAGCGGTCCACCGGCCAAGCCCAACTTCAACGGAGTGGCCATACCAGGGAATTGGAAAGGAATGCTACCAAATATGATACCTACCAAGATACCCAAGAAAATAGCACCTACGTTGGGGTGGTCAAGACGTTTCACTGAGTTACCCAAAAGGCGCTCTACGCGGTTGACATTATCTTCAGGACCAGCCACCATCAAGCGGTCGCCAATTTGAATACGCAATGAGCGGTCGGCGAAGAGGTTCATGCCTTGACGTGTAATACGCGTAACGTTCACGCCATACATAGAGCTAAAGTGCATCTCGCCAAAGGTCTTACCATTCACCTCAGCTTGCGTTACCAAAATGCGCTTTGACACGATAGGAGCCTTTTCGGCCTGCCAGTCTACTTCTATCTCTTTACCGATAAAAGCAGTAGCGGCTTCAGCATCGTCCATAGCACAAACGGCATTCATCTCGTCGCCAACGTGCAGCACGGTGTCTCTGGTGGGTGAGAATATCTCCTCGTTGTGCTTAAAGTGAGTACAAACGAAGGTACGACCCAAGAATTGGGTTAGTTGAGAGAAGGTTTTACCCTCCAAGGCTTTGTTTTCGACACGGAGTGAGAGGTGGTGGGGCTTAGCGTGCGGATTGTCCTCTTGCGACATTCTGATTTGCTCTTCCTCCTTTTCGAGTTTGATGCGGCAAATGTAGCGAATGGCAATCGTTGCACCAATAATGCCCACGACGCCTAAGGGGTAGGCGCAAGCGTAACCTGCAGCAATGTTCTGTCCATGCATGTCGATGCCCAATGTATTAATAGCTTCTTGTGCAGCACCCAAACCAGGGGTGTTAGTCACCGCACCATAGAGCACACCTACCGCCATAGGCAGACTTGTGGGATCAGTGGTGTCGAACACCAAATAATACAATCCAAGCAACACGGCAACGTTAAGCAACACGATGCCAACAGCTACCAAGTTCATTTGCACACCGTCTTTTTTAAACGATTGAAAGAAACTGGGGCCTACTTGCAAACCGATACAGTAGACGAAGAGTATCAGTCCGAAGTCCTGAATAAAGTTCAGTACCTTTGCTGGACAAGCATATCCGCCGTCAGGGTCGGTTATGCCCATGTGGTGGTAAATGTGTCCCACCACAATACCTGCGAACAACACGAAGGTAACGCCTAACGATACGCTTCCCATCTTAATCTTGCCCAGCACTACGCCTACGGCAATGACCAAGGAAAAGAGCAACACGATGTGCGCCACAGAGTCGGTCGTCGAGAATAGAGATGAAAACCAATCCATGGTTGTAAAAAGAAAGATAATTGTTATTGATTGATGATTTTGTTTTGCAAACTATAATATAGCCTTTTTATCTTGTAAATGAATAGATTTGAGGCAAACTTATGCATAGCTCTGCAAATATAGGCAATGTTTTGTTATTGGCAAAATGAACGTGAACATTAAGTCGCATAAGGACTGGTAAACTGCAATTTGTCACTCTTCCACCTTACAAGATTCATATAGCTTCTTGTAGAATTTGTGTTTGCAAAGTGTGTCTTTAGCTCCGAGAATGATGAGTTTAAAGCGAGCTCGTGTAATGGCAACGTTCATGCGACGTAGGTCAGAAAGGAAACCTATCTGTCCTTCATCGTTAGAACGAACTAAACTAACTAATATTACATCGCGCTCTTGACCTTGAAAGGCATCTACCGTATTTACAGTTATCTGTTTACGTAGAGGGCGAAGATAGTCGTCGCGTTTAATCAAACTTCGCAGGTATTGCACTTGCGCTCGATAAGGCGAGATGATACCAAAGTCAATACGTTCGTTAATTAGGCGGGTGCGCCCCATGCGTTCAGCATAGTTATGAAGGGCTTGCAGCGTTAGGGCTGCTTCTGCCTTATTGATACGTCCGTAGTTGCTACCAACAAATTGCTCCGAAGCTTCTGTGGGTGTGTCAATCCACACCAAAGAATTGTCCAGCTCGTCGAGTAAGGAGCGATGGCGTACTTCGGGGGCAGCCTCTAATTTACCACCATAAAACCATTCACTTGAGAAGCGCATCAGCGTTTCGTTCATGCGATATTGCACACGGAGCATTCGCACCACTTCTGGCTTACTTTCCGCCACTTGTTCCATTAATGTGCGGCCTAACCCTCCGCGCATGGCTTCTTGGCACTTAATGGTTGGGGGCAACTGTTGGTGGTCGCCCGCAAAAATGACGCGGTCGGCCTTTTGCAACGGAATCCAACAAGCAGCTTCAAGTGCTTGAGCAGCTTCATCTATAACCAACGTATGGTAATGTTGCCCGACCAGTAATTGATTGGCTGCACCTGTGAGTGTACAAGCAATCACACGACTTTGGTCGAAGAGGGCATGACGAATGTGCATTTCAAGTTCATCTGCGCGTTCGCGTAGGCGAGCCACTTTCTGGTGGAAGTTTTCGGGACGTCCCTTTCGCGGTTGACTATACAGTTGGCGAATGCTACGTCTGATTTGCCACAAGGTAGGATAATCGGGGTGTGACTCAAAACGGTGTTCGTAGGTGTTGGCTAACATGCGTTCCGTTACGCGGCTTGGATTGCCAATACGCAAAACCGATATGCCACGGTCAGAGAGTTGTTGACATATCCAATCAACGGCCGTATTGCTTTGTGCACAAACCATCACTTGCGGTTCACGTCGAAGCACTTCACTAATGGCTTCGACCAAAGTGGTAGTCTTACCCGTTCCAGGAGGGCCATGAACAATCAGCACGTCCTTGGCTCGTAGCACATCACGCACTGCTTGTTCTTGCGAAGCATTGAGCCAAGGTAAACGTAAGGGTATGGCACTTTCTGCTCCCCAACTTATAGGTGCAGCAGTGTGGAATAGATCACGTAGGGTTGCCAGTCGGTTCCCTTTTGCCTCCATAACGTGGTGTAAGGCTTCGAACATCACGCGATAGGCATAGTCGTCGAAGTGGAGTTGTATGCCTAAGCGTTCAACACTTAACAGTTGTGCTAAAGCCGTTTCATTAGGCAATTCTACGACCATACGATCTTCTTCCGCATAACTTACGGTAGCTTGAAAGTTAAAGTAATGGAGTAAGCCTGTACCGTCTTGCGAAAAGAAGCACACTTGTCGTCCATACTCAAAGTTGTGTTCTATATCGGTATCTGCCGAACGGGTGATTTCAACGACAAAGCGGTCGAGCGAGTTATAATAACTTCGCCCGACCGTAATCGGAAACCAGCAATCGCCTCGTTTCACCTTTCGATCAATGCCCATCAATTCTGTGTCACGTTGAAAGGACTGCTTTTCGTATTCATATTCCTTCTTGAGCAATTTGAGTTGCTCGAGAAGTGTGAGTTGCTTCATTTCTATCTTTATTTTTAGAATCTTTTCGATAAACCAAATGAGCAAAAGAAAGCTTGCTTTCATTTTGCCATGGCGAGAAAAGGTGTACGAAAGTGATTTTTTTAACCTTTTACCCCTCTAAGTAGGCTTTTAATATAAGCTAATTGGGAACATCTAAATAAAAACTATTTTGAATGCCTACTTAACCTTCTAACCCTCACCTATATTCTCTTCGTTCGACACTGATGCCAATCATAGCATTGTTGCCAATTTTAAATTCGGCAGCAGCCCCAAATCGGCTATCGGGTTGTGCAAAGTAAAAGGGAAAAGGGTCTGTACGGAAACGGCCAAATAATCCATTATTGCGGGGCAGAAAAGACTTTTGGCCATAGGCATAAAGGTTGATGTTATCATTCACTTTATAAGCCAATACCCCTCCTATGCCAACATCGGTACGTTGCCACGAACCCCATTTAAAGTTCGTGGCCGTTAAACCTACAGCCACTGATAGTTTATTGGTAATGGGGTGGACATAAGCGAAAGCAGCCGTTTGTCCAAATCCCACCCCTTTGGGAGCGTGCTTGCCAAGTCCCGCACTCATACTCATGCTAAATTGTGCGTTAAAGCCCTCATGCAGTCGCCAGCCAAAGTCGTTATATCCATAGCCATTTATGCCATAACCACCCAATGAAGTGGTAGGCGTGTTCCAAGGAAGGTATAGCTCATTGGCCTTTTGCCCTGCTAATGATAGGGAATCGTGTAGCAATGAGTCGCGATAGATAGCCCTTTGTTGTTCTATAAAGGCATCGTTCCATTGTCGGTGTTGCATAGGATCGGTGCTTTGTGCTTGTGCACAGGGCAATATACCGATTAGTATGCCTATTATAAGTAAGATTCGTTTCGTCATGTTTTCGTATCAATAAGTAATACTGCAAAAGTATATATTTAATACGAATGCATTGTACTAAAAGCTATTAATGATTGCTATAAACTGCAATTTGGTTGTTCGACAAATTGCGGTTTATCCCACCATTTAACAAAATGCTTTTTGAAAAAAGCGGTACTTGCGTCCAATTTTGTAAATTTGCCCTATGATAGACCCATTTGCCCCTACATACGAAGCTGTACCTGAGGCTGCGACGCAAGCACAGCCTGCCGCACTTTCACTCTTTGAACTCAATGCGCGTGTGCGTGCCATGCTTCACCACACACTGCCCGATTGCTATTGGGTAGCAGCAGAAATCAGCGATTTGCGTGTGGCATCAAACGGACACTGTTACATGGAATTGGTGCAAAAGGATACGTTCAGCGGTTCGTTAGTAGCCAAAGCACGTGCTATGATATGGCGACAGAACTATGTAATGGTTCGTTCACATTTTGAGCATGCCACGCAGCAACGTCTTGTGGCTGGCATTAAAGTGTTGGTGTACGTTTCCGTAGAGTTTCACGAACTTTACGGCTACTCACTTAACATCGTCGATATTGATCCAACCTACACGTTAGGCGACTTGGCGCAACGCCGACAAGAGATTATCCGCCAACTGCAAGACGATGGGGTGATGGACTTGAATAAAGAGTTACCCTTGCCGCGCGTACTGCGTCGCATTGCAGTCATATCGAGTGCCACGGCTGCGGGATATGGCGACTTTTGCAATCAATTACAACAAAGTGGCTATGACTTTACGCTGAAACTTTTCCCCGCTGTGATGCAAGGCGATAAAGTGGAGCGTAGCGTTATTGATGCTTTAAATGCCATTGCTGCAGAATGCGATGACTGGGACGTCGTGGTAATTATTCGTGGTGGTGGCGCGACTACTGATTTGAATGGCTTTGAGTCGTATCTTTTAGCTACCAACGTAGCACAATTCCCACTACCTATCTTAACGGGTATTGGTCATGAACGCGATGATACAGTGATTGACCTCGTGGCCAACACGCGACTAAAGACGCCTACGGCCGTAGCGGCATTTCTGATTGAAAGACGTGGCAACGAAACGGCACTGCTACAAGGACTGAAAGAGCGACTGCTGACTGCGGTTCAACAACGGCTTGTGGCCGAACAAAATCAGATGAAGACCTTGCAACAACATCTGCAATACGTTGTCGAGCGACAAACCGTCCGCCAACGTCAACAGTTTGACGCGCTGGCTCACCGTTTTGAATTGGCTTCAACACAATATGTAGGTCGCCAACGTCAACAGTTGACGCGCCTCGCACTGCGATTGGAAGCTTTTACTCAAACCGATTTACAACGCGAAAGGCAACGTCTACAGCAACAACCGCAACGCATTGCAACAGCTATCGAGCGATTGCTCTTGCAGCACCGTCATCAGTTAGAACTACTTCAACGTAGCGTTAAGTTGGCAGGCCCTGACCGCATCTTGGCCATGGGCTTTAGTATTACAACGCATGAGGGGAAGGCCGTTCGCAATGCAGAAGAGGTAAAACAGGGTGATGAATTGACCACCACCTTTGCTCACGGCAGTGTAACAAGTATTGTAAAATAACCACTTTTATGGCTAAGAAAGAGACACTTACCTACGAAGCCGCCATGGAACGATTGGAAACAATCGTACAGGGCTTTGAACAAAATACACTTGAACTGGACCAACTCACCGCACAGTTGGCCGAAGCACAAGAGTTAATTAAATATTGCAGTACCAAACTGCAACAAGTAGAAACCGACGTAAAGAAAATACTCAACAATGAGCAAAAATAAATTGGCGAAATTTGCCGATATGGAACGTTATCCTCACGTATTCCAAGCGGCCGATGTGGCTGTTAACGATGAGCCATTTGCAATGAAGGGCCGATGGCACGAGGACTTTTTCCACAATGACAATCCTATTGTGTTGGAACTCGGTTGCGGCCGTGGTGAATACACTGTGGGCTTAGGTCGACTCTTTCCCAACAAGAACTTTATCGGGGTGGACATCAAGGGAGCACGTATGTGGACGGGCGCTACCGAGTCGCTCAACGAGGACATGAAGAATGTGGCCTTTCTGCGCACACACATTGAGTTTATCGAACGCTTTTTTGCTCCTGGCGAGGTGGCTGAGATTTGGCTCACTTTCTCTGATCCACAGATGAAGAAGGTGACGAAACGACTCACTTCTACTTACTTCATGGCGCGCTACCGCCATTTCCTGCAAGACGGAGGACTTATTCACCTTAAGACGGACAGCAACTTCCTCTTTACCTATACCAACTATATGGTAAGCGAAAACCACCTGCCTGTACTCTTTCGCACTGACGACCTCTACCATACACTTGAGGCGGAACAAGATGAAGAGGTGAAGCAAATCTTAGGCATTCAAACTTACTACGAACAGCAGTGGATTGCACGCGGGCTGACGATTAAGTATCTGAAATACCAACTACCCCAACAAGGCGAATTGGTGGAACCTAACGTTGAAATCGAACTCGACGACTACCGCAGCTATAACCGTAGCAAACGCTCTGGACTCACAACAAGTAAATGATTCTTTTTAAGTTGACAAGTTGACGAGTAGACGAGTAGACGAGTTAACAGGTAAGTTTCCGTTATTTAAAACAAACTTACTCGTCAACATGTCAACTTGTAAACTCGTCACCTCGTCAACTACTAATATACAAATCAAATGCAACTATATCCCAAACTCATAACTGACGCCTTGGCGCAGGTGCGCTATCCAGGCAATGGCAAGAACCTCATAGAAGCAGGCATGATAGAAGACGACTTGCGCATTGATGGCATGCACGTATCCTTTTCTATCATCTTCGAAAAGTCTACCGACCCTTTCATGAAGTCAGTCGTTAAATCGGCAGAAGCCGCCATTCATACTTATGTAGACAAAGGCGTAGAAGTAGAAATTAAGACGAAGTCAAACCAGGCTGCACGTCCCGAACCGGGCAAGATGTTGCCACAGGTGAAGAACGTCATTGCCGTTAGTTCAGGAAAGGGCGGTGTCGGTAAGAGTACCGTAGCAGCCAACCTTGCCGTTTCATTGGCTAAGTTAGGCTATAAAGTTGGTTTGCTCGATGCCGACATTTTTGGTCCTTCAGTGCCTAAAATGTTCCATTTAGAGGCCGAGAATATCTTTGCTGAGATGAAAGACGGCCGACAGGTACTCATTCCTGCTATGAAGTATGGCATTAAGATGTTGAGCATTGGCTTCTTTGTTAATCCCGACACGGCTACACTTTGGCGCGGTGGCATGGCTTCAAATGCACTGAAGCAACTCATTGCTGATGCTGATTGGGGCGAATTGGATTACTTTGTGCTTGACACGCCTCCTGGTACGTCGGATATTCACCTCACGCTTTTGCAAAACTTAGCCATTACAGGTGCCGTTATCGTTTCAACTCCCCAAGCTGTTGCATTGGCTGACGCTCGCAAGGGCATTGATATGTATCGCAATGAGAAAGTGAACGTGCCCATCTTGGGTATGGTGGAAAACATGGCATGGTTTACTCCCGCTGAGTTGCCCGAAAATAAGTACTATATTTTTGGCAAAGAAGGTGTGAAGCGTTTGGCCGAAGAGATGCAAGTGCCTTTGTTAGGCCAGATTCCTTTGGTACAGAGTATCTGCGAAAGTGGCGATGAAGGAGAGCCTGCTGCCGTAAAGGACAATACGATTACGTCATTGGCTTTCAAATCTTTGGCCGAAGCTGTAGTGCGTGAAACAGAAAAGCGCAATCAGGAGTTGCCTGCTACGCAGATTGTTGAAATGAAGAAGTGATCTTTTAGTTGACGAGTTAACGAGTTGACAGGTTAATAAGTAAGTTCATTTTTTAGTGGCAACTTACTTGTTAACTTGTTTACTCGTCAACTTGTCACCCCAAAATAAATAGAAGAATGCTCAAAATAGGAGATAAAGTACGCTTTCTAAACGATGTCGGAGGCGGTACCGTTTCAGGATTTCAAGGAAAAGACATCGTATTGGTAGCTGACGAAGACGGCTTCGAAATTCCTACGCTCATTAGTGAAGTCGTAGCTGTCGAAACTGATGACTACAATATAGCCAAAGTAGTAGCAGGACAAAAGAAGATGAAAAAAGAAGGCCCTATGCCTACCTCTGTAAAAAATGCTTTGGCTGTAAATGATGTCGATGAGGAGGAGGAAGAAGTTGACATTGCCGACAAGGAACTCACCTATCGTCCTATGGCGCAAGAGCGTCGTGGAGCCAACGAACTGAACCTCTTTTTGGCCTTTGTACCTCAGAATGAAAAGACACTGAGTGAGTCGGCTTTCGACGTTTATTTGGTAAATGATTGCAATTATTACTTTCACTACAGTCTCTTCACTTATGAAGGTCGTGCTTGCACCCTTCGCCACGAGGGCGAAATCGCACCGAACACGAAGGTGATGCTTGAAGAGTTGCAACGTGGCCGCATTGAAGAATGGGAACGCATAACGGTTCAGACCTTGGCCTTTAAGCGTGATAAATCGTTCCTGCCCAAACCACCCTTTAGTATCAATGTGCGCGTAGACGGCACAAAGTTCTATAAGTTACACACATTCCACGCTACAGACTTCTTCCACCACCCCGCATTGGTATATAACCTCATTAAGGACGATCACGCAGCGCGCTCTATGTTCGTCGATGCCGATGAGCTGCAGGAGGCCATGCAAACGCCAGAAGAACAGATGCACCCACAGGTGATGCGCGTAAGTGCTGCCGAAAAGCGTGCGCAACAGAAGCAAGATCGCAATGCGATTATTGAAGTAGACTTGCACGCTGACGAATTGCTCGACACGTTAGCAGGGCTTGATTCGAAAGACATTTTGCTCTATCAGCTCAAGGTGTTCCGCGAAACGTTGAATGAACACCTTAAAGAACGTGGCCGTCGTGTCGTCTTTATTCATGGCAAGGGTGAAGGTGTATTACGCAACGCTATTCTCAAAGAGTTGCGCACCCACTTCAAGCAATGCCGCTATCAAGACGCCTCCTTCCGCGAATACGGCTATGGCGCTACGATGGTGACGATTTAGATAAACTGTAATTGGGGTCTCTCTCCCTAACCCCTTCCCAGTCGGGGAGGACGTTAGGGGGAGAGGCCCTTATAATAAGTAGGTATTCAAAATTAGTTTATATAATCATGTTCAGAATTAGTCGATATGCCTTGGCGCATTCTTTCGCCCAGAAACATAGGTTTCATCGGTCACGTAGCCCGCTACGCTCCCTCTTCAACCTATGTTTCTGAACGAAATACTGCACCAATTCATATCAACTAATTTTGAACACCTACTTACCTAAATATATTGGTTTAAATTTTGTGTCTCCGCTTGAATGGTGTACCTTCGCGATATGAATGCAATACATCGTCGTTCAGCTGAAGAACGCTTTAATACGCTCACCCATTTAGCAGGAGTAGTATTTACGCTCATTGCTGCATGGTTTATTCTTCGCTTAGGCTATCAAGCTGGGTGGAAGAATGCTTTTGGCACCACATTCTTTACTTGTGGTATGCTGCTGATGTACGCTGCCAGCACACTTTATCATTGGTGGATGCCAGGACGCGGCAAACGCTGTTTGCGTGTACTCGACCATATTAGCATATATGTAATGATTGCCGCCTCTTACACGCCGATTTGCATTGGTGTGGTAGGCGGTGCCGTGGGGTGGACCGTGTTTGGTATATTGTGGGGAGTAGCATTAGGCGGAGCTGTTTACAAAATCGCAGCCTTGGGGCGTTGGCCACGGCTTTCGCTCTTGCTTTATTTGGTAATGGGGTGGACGTTCGTCTTTATTGCCGAACCCGTATGTACGCGTATATCTACTCCGGCTTTGATTTGCTTGCTATTTGAAGGGCTATTCTACACCTCAGGCACCTACTTCTTTGCCCACGACTCGCGCCGCTTTTACCATGGCATTTGGCACATCTTTGTGTTACTCGGATCCGTGTCGCATTGGTTAGCAATTTTATTCATTTTGAGTTAACGAGTTATTTTATTAAGAAAAAGAAAAGATATGAAAACAGCACTTTCAACAACTCAGGCTCCTGCAGCAATAGGGCCTTACAGCCAAGCCATTGAGGCCAATGGCACCGTTTACGTTTCGGGTCAATTACCCATTGATCCTGCCACTGGTGCATTTGCCGAAGGCGGTATAAAGGAACTTACTGCACAATCACTTACCAACATTAAAAATATCTTGGCAGAGGCAGGCCTTACAATGGCCAATGTCGTAAAGACCAGCGTATTCTTAGCTGATATGAACGACTTCGCTGAGATGAATGAGGTTTATGCCAAATTCTTTGAAGCCCCCTTCCCCGCGCGTTCAGCAGTAGCTGTGAAAACGTTACCTAAGAATGCGCGCATCGAAATAGAATGTATTGCCGTTAAGTGATGAAAATAGGAGTATACCTTTCGTCAAAAGACCACCTGCCCAGTAGCTACGTTGAGGCTGCCCAGCAGGTGGGTTCTTTTATTGGTAGTGAAGGTCACACATTGGTGTATGGCGGAGCGCGCAAGGGCCTTATGGAGGTGTTGGCGCAAAGCGTAAAGCAGGCGGGTGGCCGCGTATATGGCATGGTGCCTGAGATAATAGAGCAGCGAGGCTTGGTGAGCGATGCTATCGACGTAACCTTTCGTTGTGTCGACCTAAATGATCGCAAGATGATGATGAATCGTGAAAGCGACGTTTTGGTGGCTTTGCCTGGTGGTATCGGAACGTTGGACGAGGTCTTTACCGTAATGGCTAATACCGTGATAGGCATACGTCATCAGCCTGTTGTTTTCTTCAATGTTGACGATTGTTGGTCAGCCTTACTCGTTGCATTAGACAATCTTTTCGAACAGGGATTAATCAGTGGGCAACCCTCAGATTATTATCACGTTGTAAGCAACGTTGAGGAACTGAAAAACGTTCTGAAGAAGATTTGATAAACTGCAATGGGGCCTCTCCGCCCCACCCCCTCCCCAATCGAGGAGGGGGTGGGGGAGAGGCCCCTTTTTTTATTATTAAAGTGTTGTGTAATAAGCATTTCATCCAAGCCGTACTGAAAAAGAATTAATGGCTCTGTAATGAATACTATGGGCAAAATGTTTTTATGACAATATTTTGGTAATAGTAAAAAAAAACTGTATTGAAATACCGTAAAAGGTATTTCAATACAGTTTTAAACAAGTATGTTGATAAAATGTTATTCGCCGCGCTGAATGTAAGCAATGACGTCACCCTTATTGACGCGAGCGCCTTGCTTTGCATTGATTTCAACGAGCTTGCCACCTAAGGCAGCGGGGAGTTCAGTGATTTGGCCGTGCGTATTTTCAAGGTAGCAGAAGCGGTCGCCCTCGTTGTACTCTTTGCCAATGAATGGTTCGATAGCCTTAACGCATTCACCGTCACCGCCAATCTCCCAGAGAATTGTACCACTCTCAGGAGCTACAATGGCATCAGCCTTCGCATGCTTAAAGGCAGTAGCCTCCTCAATGCTCATGCCGCTAGCGCCAGCCTTGTCCTTAGCAGCTTGAAGGTCGGCTAAGAAACGCTTCTTTGCAGCACCGCTCTTGTAGTCGCGGTATTGTGTTTCGTGCATGGCAAACTCGAAGAGTTCTTCGTCGTCTTCGCCACGGTCCCAACCATTCTCTTCCATTTCCTTGATAAAGCGGTCAAGGTCGTCAGGATAGTAGCTCTGTGGGTCAGCATCGGTAAATTCGAAGCCCTTCTCCTTAGCCAACTCCTTAATTTCGGGAGCAACTTCACCAGGTAAACGACCACTCTTACCCAAGATCATGCCCCAGATAGAGTTATCCATCATTGAGTAGCGAGGTTTGCCCATTGACTCAGTGAGGAGGTTCATCAAGGCAATGTTCTTTACGTATTGTGAGAACGGAGTAACCAAAGGAGGATAACCTACACGAGGCCATACGTAAGCAACTTCGTTGAAGAGCTTAACGAGCAGTTCGTCCTCAGAGAGTTCGGCTTCACCCTTTGCCTTGCGATTGTTGTTGATAGCGCCCATTACGCCAGTAAGGTCAGCCATCATTGAACCCATCATACCGCCAGGAAGGCCGCAGCCTAAGAGGAGTGATGACATGAGCTTGTTAGCTGGATTCATGAAGTAGCCCAAGAAGTCGTCGATGAACTCTTGTGTGAGTTTACGTGCCTCCATGTAAGCGTCCATGTTGATCTCAGGCACGTCGAAGCCTGCGTGCTTCAACATAGATTGTACAGAGATAACGTCGGGGTGAACCTTACCCCATGACAAGGGTTCGATAGCGGTGTCAATAACGTCGGCACCATTGCGGCAAACTTCCAAGATCGAAGCCATTGAAAGACCTGGACCAGAGTGGCCGTGGTATTCGATGATAACTTCGGGGTGCTTGTCCTTAATCATCTTGGTGAGTTGTCCCAACATGGCGGGCTGACCGATACCAGCCATATCCTTCAAGCAGATTTCGGGAGCACCGGCTTCGATGAGTTGGTCAGCTATCTTTGCGTAGTATTCAGCGGTGTGAATAGGAGAGTTGGTGATGCAAAGGGTTGCCTGAGGAGTCATGCCTGCTTCAAGTGCATACTTGATAGAAGGAATGATATTGCGAACGTCGTTCAAGCCGCAGAAAATACGGGTGATGTCAACGCCTTGAGCATGTTTTACCTTGTACATCAATTTGCGTACATCGGCTGGAACGGGGAACATACGCAATGCGTTCAGACCACGGTCGAGCATGTGTGTCTTGATGCCTACTTCGTTGAAAGGCTTTGTAAAGGCACGAACGGCTTTGTTAGGATTTTCGCCATAAAGGAGGTTAACCTGCTCAAAGGCACCACCATTCGTTTCAACGCGGGCGAAGCATCCCATCTTTATAATAACAGGTGCTATGCGTTCCAATTGGTCCTTACGTGGCTGAAACTTGCCACTGCTTTGGAACATGTCGCGATAGACAAGACTGAATTGTATCTTACGCTTTGTCATTGTATATAATAATGTGTTTGTACTTGTTGATTGCGCAAAATCGTTTGATTTGTGCGGTGCAAAAGTACAAAAAAACAATTGAAACAAAGAAAGATTGATGAAACGTTTAATGATAAGTAAAATTTTTCTCAGTAAGATGAGGCCGATAAACTGCAATTTATCGGCCTAACGAGAATGAACATTAACGAATAATTAACAGAAAAATTAATGAAATAATTAATGTTCAATTAATGATAATTAATGTTCAAAACAACGCGCGAAGCGCGCCTAAACTTAAACGTTAACTATTTATGTTATGCGCTTCGCGCTTTGTTTTGAACATTAATTATCATTAATTGAACATTAATTATTCCATTAATTTTTTCGTTAATGTTCATTCTCGTTAGGCCGATAAATTGCAGTTTATCAAAATCAAACTTTGAGTATTCAATATAAATTGCGTAAGTTTGCAAGTATGAAGAAACGTATCAAAAAAATAGCGCAGTGGGCAAGCATTATCGTCATGACACCGATAATGCTTTTTCTGCTACTCGCTATACTCATTTATATCCCCCCAATTCAAAACTTTGCCGTTCATCGCGTGGCTGACTATCTGTCAGAAAACATGGGTATTAACTTTAAGGTAGAAAAGGTAAGATTAGCCTTTCCCCTCGACCTCTCAGTACATCATGTGACAGCCACCGAACAGGGCGATACACTGCTCGATGCCCAAAGTATGCGTCTGAACGTGCAACTGCTTCCTTTATTTAAAGGGCAAGCCAATGTGGACGGAGTGGAACTCTACGGACTAAAACTTGACACCAAAAGCTACATTCCCGATACACACATTAAGGGAAGTGCAGACCACTTCACTGCTGCTACTCACGGCGTAGATTGGAAACGGGAGTTAGTAAACGTTGACCGCGCTCAACTACGCGGAGCCAACCTATTAGTAGAACTGAGTGATACCGCACAAAAAGACACCACTGAAAGCAAAGCCAAGTGGAACATTGCCGTTCACAAAGCTGAAATCGAACAAAGTCAAGTGCGCCTCGTCCTACCTGGCGATTCTATGCGCATTGCTGCCAACGTGGGACGACTGTCGCTACGTGGAGGAAGTTTCGACACAGGACGCAACTATTATGCTGTGCAATCACTCTGCATTCAAAATACGGGCGCAAATTACGACATTCCTTACCTTAAACCCACAAAAGGCATCGATCCCAATCACATAGCCTTAACGGGACTTAACTTACAATTAGACACCCTCAGCTACAATGCGCAAGGTGTCTTACGTATAGGAGTGAGCTACTTGCAGCTTAAAGAGAAGTGCGGACTCATCGTCAATCGTCTCAGTGGAGGCGTTTATTTAGACTCCGTGCGTATGAACTTGCCCGCTCTCTGCTTACGTACCCCCTATTCACGCATTGACGCTAATGTAGCCTTTGACTTCCGTTCCTTCACCGAAGGGAAAGGCGGCCACTGCCAAGCCATGATAGATGCCATTTTGGGACATCAAGACATTGCTACATTAGCCACAGGCTACGTAGCTCCTTCCTATCTGCGATTAATTCCCGCCACACCTCTTATGCTCAAAGGAGAGGTAGACGGCAATATTGATCACCTCCGTTTGAACAACCTCTACGTTGGGTGGAAAGGCATTGCACAACTCTCAACGCATGGCTACCTAAACTATGCGCTGAAGAACTGGCGCAACGGACGCTTTGACCTCAATTTGCAAACGCAGCATTTGGCCGTTTTGCGCAACGTACTTCCCCACAATATTACACAGAGCATTAACGTCCCTAACGGTCTAAGCGCACAAGGGTGGGTAGCTTTCAAGGGCAATACGTACGATACCCACCTCACCGCACGCTGCGGCCAAGGTTCACTGATAGCGAAAGCACATTGTGAACTCAAACGCGAACAGTTCAACGTGGTAGCACAGGCCAACAACTTCCCCATCGCTCAAATTGTGAAAGGACAACCCATCGGGCCTTTTAGTGGAACGTTGCGCGCATCAGGCACAGGATTTGACGTACTCTCCCCCCATAGTTCTCTTACGGCCGATGCACAGATAAATGGCTTAACCTATGACCATTATAACTTAAGTGGCATTCACTTAGCTGCCAACACACGCGGAGGACACGCCACGGCACAGTTTAAGGCCAATAATCCGCTTATTGAGGCCGAGGGACGATTGGAAGCATTGTTTCTAAAACACGGATACGAGTTGGCCTTGCAAGCCTCCTTGCCCAATCTCGACTTCAAACGCTTAGGCATAGCAAAAGATACGCTATTCTTTGGCACAGACATCGACCTTAAAGCTACAGCCGACAAGTCGTTTAAGTATTACACCCTCGTAGGTGGCATTCGTCACAACCGCTTTACGACACCGCGCATGAGTAGCATGGCCAAGGACATACTATTCGACCTTTCCTCGCAACGCGACACGACGACCGCTTTCATTTCGGCTGGCGACTTAACACTCAATTTTGGTTCGCGTCACGACTTCCCCTATTTAGCCAACCATTTCAGCCGCTTTGTTACAGAAGCAACGAAAGAAGTGCAAGCCTATAACATTGACCAAGAGAAGTTGAAAACCTACTTGCCTGCGATGTCGTTCTATCTCAACGCAGGGCGTGACAATCCGCTCTACAACATCGCGCGCATGAAGGGCTATTCCTTCAGTTCGGCTTACGTCAACCTCAACACCCACCCCTTACAAGGCATGAATGGTGAGGCCCGCATTGGGGCGCTAAACGTGGGAGCTTTATTGCTCGATACCATTGATACGCACATATTCCAGGACACCACTGGCATACAACTACGTGGATTGGTGAAGAATAATAAGAAGAATCCTAATCCACTTGAAGTGAAAACGAAGGCCTACTTAATGAAGTCAGGCGCTGGCATAGAACTCTCTTACTACGATAGTGAGGGCGAACGCGGCGTAGACTTAGGATTACAGGCAGAACTGCAAGCTGGCGGCATTAACCTTCGCCTCTATCCTGAGAATCCCGTGTTGGCCTACCGCAACTTTACGGTCAATCGGGATAACTACATCTTCTTAGGCAACGACCACACGATACGAGCCGACCTCGACCTCTTGGCCGATGACGGCACAGGACTCAAGATATATGGCGAGCCAAAGGACTCTACCAATGACATTACAGTCAGTGTTAATCAAGTCAACTTAGGCGAACTTTCAATGGTGTTACCTTATATGCCCAAACTGAGTGGCATGCTCAGCGGCGACATTCACGTTACTAACGATTGGCAGCATCGGCAATTCTCGGCCATGGCTTCCTTAGCTGCCGACAACTTTAAGTATGAAGATATGCCTTTGGGCAATGTAGGCATTGATGCTATTTACCTACCTAAAGCGGGAGGTGAACACCATGCTTCTGCCTTTATCAGTTCTAATGGAGAAGAGGTATTAGCCTGCAATGGTACTTACTTCGACCGCAATGGCGGAACCTTTGAGGGTGATGCTCAATTACACGACTTCCCACTACAGATGCTCAATGGTTTCATGGCAGGCACAGACGTAGCTTTGAAGGGCATTGCAGGGGGCAACCTTGAAGTAAAGGGCGATTTGAGTCATCCTATCGTAAATGGTACCCTTGACCTTGACTCGGCTCACATCTACTCTGACGTGTATGGCTTCGATTTCCGCACCGACGAACAAGCTGTCGAAATTAAAGATAGCCGCCTTTACTTCAACGACTACAACCTTTACTCTACGGGCAAGAATCCACTCGTACTAAATGGTACGTTCGATATGTCGGACTTCGACCGCATGCGCATGGATTTCACCATGAAGGCCAATAACTTTGAACTCATCAATACGCGTAAGAAAGTGCAGTCGATGGTCTTTGGTAAGGTGTATGCCAACTATCTTGGTACACTCAAGGGGACGACGAGTAATCTGTCGCTACGTGGCAAACTTGAAGTGTTAGATCGCACGGACGTTACCTATATATTAAAGAATTCTCCTCTATCGGTTGACGACCGTCTACACGACTTGGTACAGTTCACCAACTTTAATGACACGACGCGAGTGGAGGAGAAGAAGGCACTGAATGAAAGTGGTATTGACCTCACGCTCGGCATTTCGATAAGCGATGCAGCCATCTTCCACTGCAATCTGAGTGAAGACGGACAAAGCTACGTCAACCTTGAGGGCGGTGGCGACCTTACCTTCCGCATGACGCAACAGGGCGATATGCGTATGACGGGACGCTTCACCACCAACAGTGGTGAAATGAAGTATCAATTACCCGTCATTCCGCTCAAAACGTTCCAATTGGTACAAGGCTCGTACGTAGAGTTTACGGGCGACGTAATGAATCCCACACTCAGTATTGCTGCTAAAGAGCGCACCAAGGCCGTTGTGACTGAAAACGATCAACAGCGCTCCGTCGCTTTTGATGTGGGTGTAAAGCTCTCGCAGCCCCTTAATGAAATGGGGTTGGAATTTACAATTGAAGCCCCTGAGGACCTTAACATTCAAAATCAGTTGGCTTCGATGTCGGCAGATCAACGTGGCAAGGCTGCCGTAACGATGATGGCCACAGGCATGTATATGACGGACGAAACCATGCTTTCGGGTTCGGGCTTTAAGGCCAATAATGCCTTGAATGCTTTCTTACAAAGTGAAATCCAAAATATTGCAGGGTCAGCTCTAAAATCTATCGACATCAACTTAGGCGTGGAAAGTGGTACCTCTCAGATGGGTACTTCTACGACTGATTACTCCTTCCAATTTGCCAAACGCTTTTGGGGCAATCGCATCAGTGTGATTATTGGTGGCAAGGTGTCGACAGGTGCTGATGCTACCAATAGCGCCGAAAGTTTTATCAACAACGTTTCGGTGGAATATCGATTGGATCAAGGGGCAACGCGCTATGTCAAAGTGTTCTACGATCGCGACTCGCAGGACCCCCTCGAAGGTCAACTCACCAAGACTGGCGCTGGACTTGTCCTACGCCGCAAGACTGACCGATTGGGCGAACTCTTTATCTTTAAAAAGAAAAAGTAGGGAATGATTGGTAAATGTGTGAATGTGCAAATGTGCGAATGGTTACCTTTATGCACTCAGTTCCTTGTTCAGTAATGTTAAAAAATAACTTGTGCAATTTTCTGAAAGTTTCATTGGGCTTTCAGCCCGTCCTAGCTGATTTTTCTACAAGTTATTTTTTTGAACATTACTTAATACTTAACACTTGATTCTGCGATTAATACAATGAACAAATTTCTGTTATTTCTGTTCGCTTTACTATTAGCTGCTGCGTGTTCGACGACACGCTCGCTGCCAGAAAACGAACAACTCTATACGGGCATTAGCAAAATCACCTACGCTGACGACCCCTCTGTATTGCGTCGCAAAGGACGCGATTCGGTGGGGGTAATCACGGCTGTGGCCAATGCTGTCAATAAGTGGAGTAGTGTGATTGAGGGAAAAAGCACACTGCAACTTGACTCTTTGCTGACGAAGAATAAAAAAAACTTGACCAAAGAAGAGCGAAAAGCCATTAAGGCCTCACAAGCGAAAACGGAAGCGGACTTTGCTACAGCTAAGGAGGAAGTAGAGGCCGTATTGGCTTATCCTCCCAACAATGCTATCTTCGGTTCGTCTTCCATGAGCTGGCCTTGGCAGATTGGACTTTGGGTGCATAACGGACTTTACGATGCGAAGGGGGCTATTGGCAAGTGGATATTCAAGACATTTGGTACAGAACCCGTACTCATTAGCCAAGTGAGTCCAGAGATGCGTGCTAAAGTGGCCACCAATACGCTCCATAACTATGGTTACTTTCACGGCAAAGTGGACTATAACGTGGTCAGCGAGAAGAACCCCAAGAAGGCCAAAGTGGCCTACAATGTGCGAGCTGGACAATTGTATCGACTCGATTCTATTGCTTATCTGGGCTATCCAGTACCGATGGATAGTATTCTACGCCAACATCAAGCAGAGCGTTTGCTCAAACGAGGTGATGCCTTTAGTGTAGTCAACCTGTCGAACGAACAGTCGCGTATCGAAACGTTGATGCGCAACAATGGCTATTACTTTTACAATGCTAATTATACCACCTATCGTGCTGACACGATTCAGCGCAAGAACTATGTGCAACTGCAAGTTATCCCCGTTGACAATCGTCCCGTAAAAGCTGACCACCCTTGGTACATCGGTCACACTTTCATTAATGTACGCAATCGCGACAACGAACCGCTTGATTCGACCTCGGTACGTCGTAACTACACCTATAGCTTTGCTGGTAAAAAGATGCCCCTGCGTGCCAATATATGGCGTCACGCTATCGCTCATCGCAAAGGCGAACGCTACACCCAAGAGGACCAAATGATGACCAGCACAAAGTTAGGGCAACTGGGGGTACTGAGTCAGGTGGACGTTAATTACGTGCCGCGCGACACTTCAGCCACGTGCGATACACTTGATGTGGTCGTTTCGGCCGTAATGGATAAGCTCTATGACTCCACCTTTGAAATGAATGCAACCATGAAGAGCAATCAGCAGGTGGGGCCAGGTATCTCGTATGAACTCGCCAAGCGTAATGCTTTCCGAGGAGCTGAAAAGGTGTCATTTAAGATTTTTGGTTCGTATGAATGGCAAACAGGACGCAACACCAACGGCCGCAACTCGTTACTCAACTCTTACGAGCTTGGCACGCAGTTGGCCTTTAAGTTCCCACGTTTTGTTTTTCCCGGGATAAGTCGCAGAGGGGTGCGTTTCCCTTCTTCCACACAATTTGCATTAGATGCGGATTGGAAGAATCGTTCTAAGTTCTTCAACATGGTGAGTTTCGGTATTAGTGCCAACTACCATTGGTACAAGCGCACTACAGCTCAGCATGATTTAACGCTATTCAGCCTCGATTTTGACCGTCTGAATCATACTACCCATATCTTCGACTCTATCATGACGGCCAATCCAGCCCTTTACGTTTCGATGCGCAATCAATTTGTGCCTTCGTTGTCGTACACTTTTACTTATCAAAGCGCGGTGAGTAGCAATAATCCTTGGTGGGTGCAGTTGTCGATGAAGGAGGCTGGCAACATCACTTCGGCCATTTATGCCGTTGCTGGTCAGAAGTTGACCAAACGCAATAAAAATCTCTTCGGCAATCCTTTTGCACAATATCTCAAACTGACTGCTGAGGCGCATAAACTATTTAAGTTGACACCCAATATCAACATTGCAACGCGCCTATTTGGTGGTGTGATTTATAGTTATGGCAATAGCGAAGCGGCCCCTTACTCGGATCAATTCTATGTAGGCGGTGCCAATAGTATTCGTGCCTTTACGGTGCGTTCGTTAGGTCCTGGTGCTTATCGTCCTAAGAATAGCAAGTACTCTTACATGGACCAAACGGGTGATGTTAAGTTGGAGGCGAATGCTGAACTTCGCGCTCGCCTCGTTGGCGACCTGCATGGTGCTATCTTTTTAGATGCGGGCAATGTGTGGACGCTTCGTCATGATGCAAAGCGACCTGGCGCACAACTTACCGCTTCTACACTCAAGAACATCGCCCTTGGCACGGGAGTTGGATTACGCTATGACCTCGATTTCTTGGTCATTCGCTTTGATGTTGGTATCGGCTTGCATGCTCCCTATGCTACCTCTAAGTCTGGCTTTTATAACATCGAACGTTTTAAAGACGGACTCGGCCTACACTTTGCTATTGGGTATCCTTTCTGATAGATAAACTGCAATTTGTCGAATAGACAGGAATGAACATTAACGAATAATTAACAAAAAAATTAATGAAATAATTAATGTTCAATTAATGATAATTAATGTTCAAAACAACGCGCGAAGCGCGCCTAATTTTAAACGTTAACTATTTATGTTATGCGCTTTGCGCTTTGTTTTGAACATTAATTATCATTAATTGAACATTAATTATTTCATTAATGTTTATTCTTGTTCTATTCGACAAATTGCAGTTTGCTGAAAAAATAAAAACTGCGTTTTTCTTTTCATTGCGCTCGGTTTGTAGTACCTTTGCAAGGATAGTAGATTAACGCATATTTAAATACTTTTACATGTTTCGACTTTTTATATCCTTGCTTTGTTCAGTGTTTAGTTTTACGGCATTTGGGGAAAATATTGCAAGGAACCAAGATACGACACGTACGGAACGTACACTGCGCGTGGATTATGATTTTAGCGGTAATGCAAAGGTGCAACATATCGCACTGTCAGAACTTTGCTCTTTGCCTGGTTGGGCAGGACGGAACGTCAATATGGACAGTGTGCCATTGCATGGAAATGGCGATATTACGCTGACTGACGTGGCAACGCACAAGGTGATATATCGACAGTCGTTTTCAACGCTCTTCCAAGAGTGGCTGAGTACAGAAGAGGCTACGCTGACTGCTCGTTCCTTTGAAAATACCTTCTTACTGCCAATGCCCAAGCGTGAGGCTGAGGTGTGCATTAAATTATATGATAATAAGGGCGGGGTGCAGACGAGTTTCACGCATCGTGTCGACCCTCATGACATCTTAATCCGTCGGTTAGATCATGCTCCCATTCCGCCACATCGTTATCTGTTGCGCAGTGGTAGTGCGGAAGATAAGATTGACGTGGCTATTGTAGCAGAAGGATATACAGCCCAACAAGCCGACCTGTTCTATGCTGATGCTCAAAAGGCTGTGAATGCTATTTTGTCGCACGAACCTTTCAAACACATGGCTAATCAATTTAACTTCGTAGCAGTGGCAGCAGCTTCGGCTGATAGTGACGTGAGTGTGCCGAAGGAAGGCTTGTGGCGCAATACGGCATTGAGTTCGCACTTCTCAACGTTCTATTCTGACCGCTACCTTACGACTCTCCATCAACGCGACTTGCACAACCTCTTGGCGCGCATTCCTTACGAACACATCATCATTTTGGCTAATACTGATACGTATGGCGGCGGTGGTATATACAATGCCTATATGCTGACTACGGCACATCACGCAAAGTTCGAACCGGTCGTAGTACATGAGTTCGGACATAGCTTTGCAGGTCTGGCCGATGAATATTATTATGACGACCAATACGAAAACTATTATTCGTCAGACCGCGAGCCGTGGGAACAAAATCTTACCACGTTAAAAGACTTTGGAGCGAAGTGGCAAGATCTCTTGCCGCGTGGCACCCAAATACCCACTCCGCCTAATGAGCGTAAAATAAATCGCATTGGCGTTTATGAAGGCGGCGGCTATATGTCAAAAGGAGTATATCGAGCTTACCAAGACTGTCGTATGAAAACAAATGAGTGTGCAGCCTTCTGCCCTGTATGTCAACGCGCTATTACTCGCATGATTGATTTCTATACGAAGTAAAGACGGGTTAACGAGTTGACAAGTAAGTTACTGAACTTAAGACTGACTTACTCGTCAACTTGTCAACTCACCAACTCGTCACAAATAAAAGAAACAAATGGCTAAGAAAGCAAATAATAAAAAAGGGGGGAAACAACGTAATGCAGGTACAACCCCTGCGCCCCCCAGCCTATGGAAACTCTTTCGCCAAGGAGAACTGAAGAGGTATGTGAAAGAGCAAATAGGCAATTATGCACAGACCGATAATCTTGTGTTCATTGCTGGTGTCTGTGTGTTATGCATCAGTGTATACCTTATTATCAGTTTTGTTTCAAATATATTCACTGGCCGCATTGACCAATCATACGTGCAGTATGGCTCGCTGACGCATGCCGCTAACTATGGTGGAAAGTTGGGAGCTATCTTGTCCAACTACTTTATGGACACCTGCTTCGGCTTCTTCTCTCTGCTAATCCCCGTATTTACGTTGTTAGTGGGCATAAAGTGGGTGGCAGGTTATCATATTCGGTTGTGGAAATGGTTCCTCAACTTTTCAATCATCATGATATGGGGATCCGTGTTTCTTTCGCTCATCACCGATGTATTGCCCAGCAAGGCTATAAACTTCTTTAGTTTCAGATTAGGAGGCGGACATGGCGACTATGTGAAGAACTTCTTGGCCAACAACTTAGGCAGCCTTGGAGCATGGATTGTGGTGTTGGCCACGGCCGTCTTCTACTTGATGTATCTGACCAGCGAAACGGTAACTATTGTGCGTCGTATGATGCACCCACAAGATTATATCAAAAAGTTACCACGAAAGGGTAGTGACGCAGAGGAAGATGAAGAACAGAATATCGAGCTCGAACTGCAAGAGTCCCATGTGGCAGCAACTGATGAGGAGGCTCAATTGGACGAAAACGCTCCTGTGATTGACCTTAACAAGGTAGACGATGAGGCTGCGAATGATGAAGCTGAACGCACAACATCTATCGACTTGAGTACAACTCCCACTTCGGCAGCTACTACAGCATCTACTGCAGGGGGAACGGCAGAACTTGAGATAGCTGTGCCTGAGGAATCAGCGGCTCACACCGATACTAAGTTGGACATTACCGCCCCCGTCATAGACGATAAGGCACATGGCAAAACCGTAGAAGAAGTATTGGCACAAGAGCCTTACGACCCTCGTAAGGATCTTCGCTTCTATAAGTTTCCCACCATTCCATTGCTGAAGCATTACGAAGACAATGGACCCGCTATCGACATGGTCGAACAGAATGCGAATAAAGACCGTATCATCAACGTGTTGCGCAACTTTGGTGTAGAAATATCTAGCATCAAAGCCACGATCGGTCCTACGATTACGCTTTATGAAGTTACTCCAGCGCCTGGTGTGCGCATTAACAAGATACGTAACTTGGAGGACGATATCGCCCTCTCCCTTTCAGCCTTAGGCATTCGTATCATTGCTCCTATTCCGGGCAAGGGCACGATTGGTATCGAAGTGCCGAATAAGAATCCGCGCATCGTGTCGATGGAGAGCATTATCAATACGCGTAAGTTCCAAGACTCCACGTTTGAACTGCCTATCGCGCTGGGTAAGACCATTACCAACGAAGTGTTTATGGTCGACTTAGCCAAGATGCCCCACTTGCTCGTAGCTGGTGCTACGGGACAGGGTAAGTCTGTCGGCTTGAACGCTATTATCACATCCTTACTTTATAAGAAGCACCCCGCCGAGTTGAAGTTTGTGATGATTGACCCTAAGAAGGTGGAGTTCTCTATCTATGCCCCTATCGAACGTCACTTCTTGGCCAAGATACCCGACGAGAATGAAGACCCTATCATCACCGACGTAACGAAGGTCGTGCAAACGCTCAAGAGCCTCTGTCAGTTAATGGACCACCGTTATGACTTGCTCAAGAAGGCCAAGGTGCGTAATATTAAGGAGTACAATGCCAAGTTTAAGGCGCGCCAGTTGCCCCAAGCTTTAGGCCATGACTTCATGCCCTACATTGTAGTGATCATCGACGAGTTTGGCGACTTGATTATGACAGCGGGTAAGGAAGTTGAGATGCCGATTGCGCGTATTGCTCAGTTGGCACGTGCTGTGGGCATACACATGGTCATCGCCACACAACGTCCTACGACCAACATTATTACAGGTACGATTAAGGCCAACTTCCCAGCTCGTATGGCCTTTAAGGTGATGTCGCAGATTGATAGCCGCACCATTTTGGACCAAAGCGGTGCCAATCAATTAGTAGGTAAGGGTGATATGCTCTTCCTCTGTGGCAATACACCGACGCGTGTGCAATGTGCCTTTGTCGATACCCCCGAGGTAGAGAAAATTAATGAGTTTATCTCAGAGCAGCAAGGTTATTTAGAGGCCTTTGAACTGCCCGAACCGCAGATGGACGACGACGGAGGAGGCAAGGGTCCTGGCGATTTGTCGGGCGAAACGTTGGATTCGCTCTTCGAGGAGGCAGCGCGCTTGGTTGTGGTACATCAGCAGGGGTCAACTTCGCTCATTCAGCGCAAGTTCTCTATTGGCTTCAACCGTGCAGGTCGTCTTATGGACCAACTGGAGCGTGCCGGCATCGTTGGCCCCACGCGTGGTTCCAAACCTCGTGAGGTGTTCTGCTCAGACGAAGTAGAGCTAGATGCCAAAATCGAGGCGTTACGTAATGGGTAAAGATGATGTAAACTGCAATTTGTCTGCCTAATTGGGGGGCGGGTCCTCACCTGGGGGCGACGCGTCCCCGCGTCGGCATTTGTTAGTCAAGGCTCGA
>ERZ833515.127-NODE-127-length-70596-cov-7.582271_pt1 | contig 70596 bp, 69 predicted proteins | sample MGYA00519949_ERZ833515 | MGnify/ENA primary metagenome ERZ833515 (study PRJEB31850, sample SAMEA3708741) | human gut metagenome | biome: human gut; feature: human-associated habitat; material: faeces | place: China | collected 2014 ...
AGGAGAAAATGGCTCTGGAAAATCCACATTGATAAAAGGTTTACTAGGTCTGATTCCGGCAGGAAGCGGTCAGGTAAATTATGGAAAGGAAATTTTAAACCATGTAATTGGATATCTGCCGCAGCAGACAAGCTCACAAAAAGATTTCCCGGCAACTGTCTGGGAGGTGATTTTATCAGGCTGTCTAAGTACAAGAAAAGGCCGCTTTTTCTATTCAAAAGAAGATAAGGAAAAGGCAAGAAGACAGATGCGTCATCTTGAACTTGAAAATTTGGCATCAAGATCATTTGGTGAATTATCAGGAGGTCAGCAGCAGCGCGTGCTGCTCGCGCGCGCCCTGTGCGCCACGCGCAAGCTCCTCCTGCTCGACGAGCCGGTCACGGGGCTTGACCCCGTGGCGACGGTGGAGCTGTATAACCTCATCAAGCTCGTCAACCTCTGCAACGACATCACTGTCATCATGGTCACGCACGACATTGACGCCGCGCTGCGCTATGCCACGCACGTGCTGCACCTCGGCCATCAGCAGCTGTTTTACGGCACGGCGGCGGACTATAAGCAGAGCGATGCCGCGCGCCGGTTTCTGGGAGGGCGGAAGGTATGAAGATCATTCTGGAGATGCTGTCGTATCCGTTTCTCGTGCGCGCGCTCGTGGTGGGCGTGCTGGTGTCGCTGTGCGCGTCGCTTCTGGGCGTGTCGCTCGTGCTCAAGCGCTACTCCATGATCGGCGACGGGCTGAGTCACGTCGGCTTCGGTGCCCTTGCGATCGCAGCGGCGTTCAATCTCGCACCGCTGGCGGTAGCGGTGCCGGTTGTGGTCGTGGCGGCGTTTTTGCTGCTGCGCCTGTCGCAGAGCGGCAAGCTCAAGGGTGACGCCGCGATCGCGCTGCTCTCGAGCAGTGCACTGGCCATCGGTGTGATGACCGTATCCGTCACGAGCGGCATGAATACCGACGTGAATAACTACATGTTCGGCAGCATCCTGTCGCTGTCGTCGGCCGATCTGCGCCTGAGTCTGATCCTGTCGGCGGCGGTGCTGGCGCTGTTCGTGCTGTGCTATCCGCGCATTTTCGCCGTCACCTTTGACGAGACGTTCTCACGCGCGACGGGCGTGCACACGCAGGCGTACAATATGCTTCTTGCGGTGCTCACGGCGGTCACGATCGTGCTCGGTATGCGCATGATGGGCGCGCTGCTCATCTCGAGCCTCATCATCTTCCCGGCGCTGACGGCGATGCGCGTGTTCGGCACGTTCCGCTCGGTCACGATCTGCGCGGCCGTGGTGTCGGTGGTGAACTTCCTGCTGGGCATGGTGCTGTCCTACGTGTTCGAGACGCCGTCTGGCGCGAGCGTCGTGGTGGTCGATCTCGTGGTGTTTCTGCTCTTTTGCGGTGTGCAGCGGATTCAGTGCCGCGTGAAAAAATGAGAAACGAAGCGGCGGCTCCGACCGGAGCCGCCGCTTTGAACGTTTTCAGCACTGCATCTGCCGGAGCATCTCCTGCCGCAGGTGCGCGATGATGCGCTTTTCGAGCCGGCTGATGTAGCTCTGCGAGATGCCGAGCAGGTCTGCGACCTCCTTTTGCGTCGCCTCGTGCGTGCCGCCGATGCCGAAACGCAGCAGAATGATGCGCCGGTCGCGCTCGCACAGTGTCTCGATGGCGTGCAGGAGCATGGTGCGCTCGGCGTCGTCCTCGAGCGGGCGGCTCACGGCGTCGGCGTCCGTGCCGAGGATGTCCGAGAGCAGCAGCTCGTTGCCGTCCCAGTCGGTGTTGAGCGGCTCGTCAATGCTCACCTCCGTTTTCTGGGCGCTGCATTTGCGCAGATACATGAGGATCTCGTTTTCGATGCAGCGCGAGGCGTAGGTCGCAAGCTTGATGTTCTTGTCCGGCTTGAAGGTGTGGATGGCCTTGACGAGCCCGATCGTGCCGATCGAGATCAGATCCTCGATGTGGATGCCGGTGTTTTCAAACCGGCGCGCGATGTACACCACCAGCCGCAGGTTGTGCTCGATGAGCAGGGAAGCGGCGTCCTCGCTCCCGGCGGTGAGCGCGCGGATGGCCTGCTGCTCGGCCTCGCGCTCGAGCGGGGCGGGCATGGTATCGCTCCCGCCGATGTAAAACACCCCCGGTGCACCGCCGCGCAGCCGCAGCCGCAGCGCCGTCCAGAGCGTGTGCAGTCTTTCCAGTAGTCTTGGCACGAAAACCCCTCCTCAGCTTTTTGGCGGCAGCACCATGGAAAATGCCCCGTCGGATGTGAGCGCCTGTGCGCTCAGGGCCAGCAGCATCGGCTCCGGCGCGCCGTCGATCATCACGCTGTCCGGTCGGAACGCCGGCAGCAGCGCACCCGTCACGCCCACCGCGCGGTACGGCAGCAGCACGACCCGACCGGTGCATTCCGGCAGCGCGCCGAGCACCGTCAGCGTCTGCACTGCATCGTCCGGCAGCGCGTGCAGCGCCGGAAACAGCGGCAGCACCGCCGCGCGCTCGACCACGGCCGCCGGCAGACCGGACACCGGGTCATGCAGATCGTTTCCGCTGTCGCGCAGAGCACGGACGGTCGTGCTGCGTCCGGCGAGTGTGACCGTCACGGTGCGCACTTCGCGCGCGGCGGTCTTTGCCCGCCGCCGGAACACCGTCGACACGGCCGCATAGCACACGGCAAACGACAGCACCAGCACCCGGCCGGACACCGTCACGAGCGCACCGCTGCCCGGCGACACGCCCGCGAGCATGCTCGCTGCGTATACCGCGCCGCCGAACGCGGCGGAAACCGCGAAAAACACCACCGCGCACCGCGCCCAGTGCGCCTCGCCGCCGAAGGCGATGAGCGCCATGGCCGCGCCGAGCGCAAGCTTCATCGCGCCGCTGCCGAGCCAGCTGCACCCGGGCAGCACCATGACCGCTGCGTACAGCGCGCCCGTGAGCGCTGCGAGCAGATACCGAGCGCGGCGCAGCACCACGCCGCACACGCGTGCGGACGCGAGCATAAGGCAGTAGTCGAGCAGCAGATTGAGCCCGAACAGGCGATCGAGATAGATGACGTCCATGGCACTATCGTATCACGGCGCGCGCGGGAAAATGCGCAAAAGCCGCCGCAGCAAAGTATCCGGAAAAAAGCACGGTTTCCCGGTGCGGGAAATGTCGCAGAGCGTTGATTTTGCAGTGGGCGGCTGTTATAATGATGCGTGATTTCAAAGCAGGCGCGCGCAGTGCGCTGCGTGTTTTCGATATTCCCTTGGGAGGCAAACGATGAAAGCTGACAAACGATCTTTGGCACTGATCCTGGCACTGGTGCTCATCTGCACGGTGCTGCCGGTCCCGGCGGCACAGGCTGCGGATGTGCAGCCTGTGCTCTCGGCTGCGCTGGCGCGGCAGGCTTCCGCCGTCCCGTCGCCGGGCTATGGTGATGAGTGGACGGTGCTCGGTCTCGCGCGCGGCGGCTATTTCACCGCGGACAGCGACTATTTTGCGCGCTATTACACAGACCTCGCGGCCAAAGTGCCGGAGCTGACGGCGGCGTCCGGGCGCGACGGCGCGCTCAACGCCTACAAGTCCACGGACAATTCGCGCGTCATCCTCGCCCTGTCCGCCATCGGGCGCGACGCGGCGCAGGTCGGCGGGTGCGATCTGACCGCGCCGTATGCGGATTTTGCATGGGTGAGCAATCAGGGCATCAACGGGCCCATCTTCGCGCTGCTCGCGCTCGACAGCCGCAATTACCTGCCTGGCAGCGCGGTGCGCCGTCAGTGCGTGGATGCGATCCTGAGCGCCGAGTGCTCCGGCGGCGGCTGGGCGTTCGGCGGCTCTGCTGCCGACCCGGACATGACGGCCATGGCGCTGCAGGCGCTGGCAGCTTACCGCTCCGAGGCGGCGGTCGCGGCTGCCGTGACGCGCGGTCTGGATGTGCTCTCGGCGATGCAGACCGGCGACGGGAACTTCGCTTCATCCGGCGTTGTGAACGCCGAGAGCGCCGCGCAGGTCATCGTCGCGTGCACGGCGCTGGGCATCGATCCGGACACGGACAGCCGCTTTGTCAAGGGCGGCGGCTCGGCGGTCGATGCGCTGCTGACGTTTTATGATGCGGATGCGGCCGCCTTTCGCCACACGGCTTCCGGCAGCGTGAACAGCCTCGCCACAGAGCAGGCGGTGTATGCGCTTGTGGCCGTGTCGCGTCTGCGCCGCGGGCAGAGCAGCCTCTACCAGGAGACGGACACGCCCACGGTCGAGACACCTGCCGAGCCCGGCGCGTCGATCGCGCGCGTGCTCTGCACGGCGGACGGCAGCGGCCTCATCCCGGCAGGATACCGCACGGTCGCGGTGTGCCCGCCGGATGCGTCGGCGGACAGCACCGTCACGTTTTCCGACGGGACGCAGCTGCTCTACAGCCCCGTTTTGTCCGAGCGCAGCGGCACGCCGACGTGGGTGTGGCTCTTCGCGCCGGACGTGACGGATGATGCGCTCAACGACCCGGCAAGCTACACCGTGGCAAACGGAAAATCTGCCGTGCTCACCGTCGGCGATGTCAACGGCGACGGCGTCATCAACGCGCAGGATGCGCTGGACATCCGCACGGCCTGCGCCGGCGAGACGACGCCGGCGGCGAATGTGCTGCTGGCGATGGATGCGGATCTCAACGGCCGCGTGGACGCGCAGGATGTGCGCGCGGTGGCCGACAGCTTTGTGTATGATACGGCGCTGCCCGCAGCGCAGGAGGACGAAACATGAAGTCTTTCCGGACAAAAAAGAATCTTGCCGTTGCGCTCAGCGTCCTGCTTGTCGCGGCGATCGTGGTGCTGTGCATCGCGCTGCGGCAAAAGAGTGACGCGGATGTTGACCCCACGCTGACGCTCGTGTGCACGCCGGCGGATGCCGACGGTGTGTGCACAGTCGATGTGGAGCTGACCGGTCTGCCGGACGGCGGACATTACGGGGCGGCGAGCATCGCCGTGGCCTTCGACCCGGCGCAGCTGACCTTTCTCGGCACGGACGACGGGGACATCCCGCTCGTGATGGGAAGTCTCCCGGCGTGGGAGAGCGATCCCGCGCGCGCAAATGAGACCGGAAGCGCGCGTGCGCTGTGTCTGCCGGAGGAGGGGGCTGCGCTGGCCACATCGACCGGCAGCGTGCTCGTGCGCCTGCACTTTCGGCTGGCTGACGGTGTGACGGAATCGGCGCTGACGGTGACGGACGCGGTGCTTGCCGCCGCGGACGAGACCGAGAGCCTCGCCTCGGCAGCGGCCACGCTCACGGTCGCCGGCGGGACGGTGCGCCGTGGGTAAGCGGCGCGCGCTCGGGCTGCTGCTGTGCCTGCTGCTGTTGCTGTGCACGGCCTGCGGCGGCCGGACGCAAAATGACACCGGCGATCTGCGCTGCACGGTGCGGATCGAATGCGCCACGGTGCTCGGGCACATGGACGATCTAAACCCCGGCAAGGCGGAGCTTATCCCGTCCGACGGTGTGCTCCTGCCGGAGACGGAGGTCACCTTTTCCGAGGGGGACACGGTGTTTGACGTGCTGCAGCGGGTCTGTCGGGCGCAGGGCATCCACATGGAGTCGAACTGGACACCCGCATACAACAGCGCCTATATTGAGGGCATCGGCAACCTCTACGAATTCGACTGCGGCAACCTCTCCGGCTGGATGTACAGTGTCAACGGCGTCTGGCCGGACTACGGCTGCAGCAGCTGCACGCTGCACGACGGCGACACCGTCGTCTGGAGCTATACCTGTGATCTTGGGCGCGACGTCGGCGCCCGGCAAGGAGAACCATGACCGATTCTTTTTCGGCGCTGCATCCGGCGCTGACCTTTTGCTATTTTGCGGCGGTGCTGCTGCTGACGATGTTCGTGCTGCACCCGGTGTTTCTGGCGCTGAGCCTGCTGGGTGCGCTGGGCTACTGCGCGCAGCTGCGCGGCTGGCGCAGCCTGTGGCGGGCACTCGGCCGGCTCGTGCCGTTTCTGGTGCTGATGGCGGCGCTCAACGCATTGTTCAACCACGCGGGCGTGACGATGCTGTTTTATCTGCCCAACGGCAACCCCGTCACGCGCGAGGCCCTGTGCTACGGCGCGGCTGCGGCGGCGATGTTCGCGGCCGTGATTTTGTGGTTCCAGTGCTGCAGCGCCGTCATGACGGCGGATAAATATCTGTACGTGTTTGGCAGCGTGCTGCCGGGTGTGTCCCTGCTGCTGAGCATGGCGCTGCGCTTCGTGCCGAAGTTCACGGCGCATATGCGCGCCGTCGCTGCGGCGCAGGCATCGCTCGGCTGCGGCACGCGTGAGGGCAGTGCGTGGCAGCGGCTGCGAAGCGGCGCGCGCGTGCTGTCCGTCACCGTCTCGTGGGCGCTCGAGAGCGGCATCACGGTGGCGGACTCCATGAAGAGCCGGGGCTACGGCGCCGGCAGAAGAACGTATTTCGGCAACTACCGCTTCACCCGGCGCGACGGCGTGCTCGGCGCCGTGCTTGCGCTCGCGCTTGCGGGCGTGTGCGTGGGCATCGGCCGCGGCGCGCTGTATGTGCGCTACTACCCGTCGATGCGCATCGGCAGCGCCGGTGCGCTCGGCGTGGTGTGCGCGGCCTGCTTTGCGCTGCTGTGCTTTTTGCCGCTGCTGCTCGATGGAAAGGAGGCGCTGACATGGCGTCGTTTGCGCTCGAACATCTGACATTTTCCTATCCGGGGCAGACGCGCCCGGCGCTCGACGATCTCACGCTCACGATCCCCGAGGGCGCGGTCACGGTGCTCTGCGGCGAGAGCGGCAGCGGCAAGTCGACCCTCCTGCGCCAGCTCAAGACCTGCCTTACGCCGCACGGCGAGACCGGCGGCACGGTGCGCTTTGGGGACGCACTTTTGAAAGACATCCCGTTTGCCGAGCAGGCGCGGCGCATCGGCTTCGTGCTCCAGCATCCGGACGATCAGATCGTGACGGACAAGGTGTTTCACGAGCTCGCATTCGGGCTCGAGAGCCTCGGCTGCGACGAAAAAACCATGCGGCTGCGCGTCGCCGAGATGGCGAGCTATTTCGGCATTGCCGACTGGTTCAAGCGCGACGTGCAGACGCTCTCCGGCGGGCAAAAGCAGATGCTCAACCTCGCTTCCGTCGTGGTCATGCGGCCGGATGTGCTCATTCTGGATGAGCCGACGAGCCAGCTCGACCCCATCGCGGCGAGCACGTTTTTGCACACGCTGCGCAAGCTCAACGAGGAGCTGGGGCTGACGATCCTGCTGTCTGAGCAGCGGCTGGAGGAAGCCGTGCCGCTGGCGGATCATCTCATCGTGCTCGAGCGGGGACGGCTGCTTGCATCCGGTGCACCGCGCACTGCGGCAGCCGCCGTGCGCAGCCGGCCGATCTTTACCGCCATGCCTACGGCGGCGCGCATCGCCGCCGCGCTCGGCGCACCGGACCACCTGCCGCTCACCGTGCGCGAGGGGCGGGCATATCTGCGCGGCTATGCGCAGCATCCGCTGCCGGAGGTGAAAAGCGCCCCTGTACAGGCGCAGCCCGTGCTGCGCGTGCGCGACGGCTGGCTTCGCTACGCACAGAATGCGCCGGACGTGCTGCGCGGTTTTTCACTCGCGCTGCGCCCGGGCGAGCTCTACGCGCTCACCGGCAGCAACGGCAGCGGCAAGACGACGGCGCTCGGCGTGCTCTCCGGGCGGCTGCGGCTGTATCGCGGCAGCGTGTATCTGGACGGAAAAAAACAGCGCGCGCTCCAGCCCCTGCGCGACGGCATCGCCGCCGTGCCGCAGGACCCGCGCACGCTCTTTGCGGCGGACACGGTGCGCGCCGATCTCGCGTCGCTCGGCAGGGACGCTGCGCTGCTGGACACGGTCGTGCAGCAGATGGCGCTCGCGCCGCTGCTCGAGCGGCATCCGTTTGATCTCTCGGGCGGGGAGCAGCAGCGTGCCGCGCTGGCGAAGGTGCTGCTCATGCAGCCGCGCGTTTTGCTGCTTGACGAGCCGACCAAGGGCATGGACGGCGCGTTCAAGGCGGAGTTCGGCGCGCTGCTGCGTACCCTCTGCGCGCAGGGCACGGCTGTGTGCATCGTGAGCCACGATGTGGAGTTTTGCGCGCAGTATGCCGACCGCTGCGGTCTGCTCTTTCGCGGCGAGGTCGTGACGGAAAACGACCCGCGCGCGTTTTTCTCCGGCAATTATTTTTACACCACGGCGGCGGCACGCATCGCGCGCACCGCTGCACCCGGCGCGGTGCTGTGCGAGGAGGTCGTGCAATGTCTGGCAGACTGACGCGCCGCACATGGGCCGCGCTTGGCATCCTGCTTCTGGCGATCCCGGCGCTGATGGCGGTGTTCGTGTGCGTGTGGGATGAGCGCAAATACTACCTCACGTCGCTGCTGCTCGTGGGGCTGATGTTCGTGCCGTTCGTGCTGCGGTTTGAAGGCCGCAGGCCGCAGGCGCGCGAGCTCGTGCTGCTCTCGACGATGACAGCGCTGGCCGTGGCCGGACGCGCGGCATTTTACTGGCTGCCGCAGTGCAAGCCCGTGTGCGCGATCGTGATCCTCACGGCCGTGGCCTTCACGCCGGAGGCGGGCTTCGTCACCGGCGCGGCGGCGGGGCTGATCTCGAACTTCTTCTTCGGTCAGGGACCGTGGACACCGTGGCAGATGCTCGGCTTCGGGCTCGTGGGCTTTGTCGGCGGCGTGCTGTTTTCTGGGCGCAGGGTGCGCCTTGTGCCGCTGCTGATCTACGGCTTTTTGTCGGTGTTCGTGCTCTACGGCGTGCTGCTCGACACGGCGAGCATGCTCATGTATAATGCCGCGCCCTCGTGGCAGCTCTGGCTTGCGACGTGCGCATCCGGGGTCGTTTTTAACCTCATTCATGCGTGCAGCACGGCGGTGTTTTTGCTCGTGCTGTACAAGCCGCTCCTGAGCAAGCTTGCGCGTGTGAAAGAAAAATATGGCTTGCTCGAATGAAAAAGTCTCCGCATCCAATCGGATGCGGAGACTTTTTTTATCTGTACTTCATGCCTGCTGCCAGAGCAGGCGGCGATCGTCAAAGATGACCTGCAGCCGACCGGTGTCCTTCCCCCACGCGAGGTAGGAGCGCACCGTGCTGCCGACGAGCGCGTACTGCTCAAAATCCATCACAAGATCAAAGCGCCGGAACAGCTGCTGCAGCACGGATTCGAACGTCTGCGGGGCGCGGCAGAGGTCTGTGATGATGTCTGCGATCTCGAGCACCTTGTCGATGTTGTATTGCGCCAGCGGCACGATGTCCTCCGTCACAGCGGCGTGCGCCGGAACGAATGCGCGCGCAGAGAGCGTCTTGACCGTCTCGAGCGTGTTCAGGTACGCTGCGACATCGTAAAGAAAGCCGATCTGATACTTTTCAAGCGTCTCGCGGCTCGACAGGCAGTCGGCCAGATACACCACGTCGTCCGGCGTGCGAAAGCCCACCATGTCGAAAAAATGCCCCGGCAGCGGCAGCAGCTCAAACCCCTCCGGCAGGCACGCCGCGGTCAGCTCCTGCGCGTCACTCGGCTTCGCCATGAGGAACTTGTGCCGCAGATCCTTCGGCGGATAGCCGCCGTAGAGAAACGCGGGCTCGAGCAGCGGGTGGCGCGTGAGATCGCACTCGATGCCGGGGGCATAGACCTTGCAGCCGGTCTGGTTTTGCAGGTACTGGTTGCCGCCGATGTGGTCGGCGTTGGAGTGCGTGTTGTAGATGGCGGTCAGGTGCCAGCCGTTTTGGTCGAGCAGCTGACGCACCTTGCGCCCGGCCTCCTTGTCGTTGCCGCTGTCGATGAGGCAGACGTCGGTGTCGTTCAGGCGCACAAGGCCGATCTTGGCGGGGCTCTGGATATAGTAGCTGTTTCCGGATACCTGATTCAGTTCGTACATCGGGGCGTCCTCCTTTTTCAGATGTTTTGCCGGCGGATGAGCGGCTCGACCTGCGCGGCGAGCTGCGCGAGCGCGCCCGGTGCAAACGGGGAGCGGAAGCCGGCTTCGGTCAGCAGCTCCGTCCAGAGCTTTTCGCCGCCCTGCTGCGACAGATGCAGGTAGCGGGCGAATGCATCGTCATAATCGTCCTGCGACGCGAGCAGGAACTGGGACGCCGCTGTCTGCGCAAGGCAGTAGTCGATGTAGTAAAACGGCGTCTCATAGATGTGCATCTGGTACTGCCAGCGTGTGCCGCGCTCGAGATACGGGATGCCGCGCTGGTCGATGTACGGACGGTACTTCGTCTCCAGCTCCAGCCAGACGGCGTTGCGCCCGGCGGGGGTGAGATCGGGCTCGGCGTAGACGCGGTGCTGGAATTCGTCCACCATTGTGCCGTAGGGCAGAAAGCTGAGCGCATCGAGCGCGTGCTGGAAGCGGTAGCGCTGCGCATCGCCCGCCTGCGGGAAGAAGGCATCGAGATACGGCCAGGCGAAAAACTCCATGCTCATCGAGTGCGTCTCTGCGGTCTCCATGCCGCCGCAGCCGAGCTCGAGCGCGAAGCGGTTGTCCGCGATCAGGTAGGCGTTGAGCGCGTGACCGGCCTCGTGCGTCACGACGTCCACGTCGCCGGAGGTGCCGTTGAAGTTTGCGAGGATGAACGGCTGATGGTACTTGACAAACTCCGTGCAGTAGCCGCCGCCCCACTTGTTCGGGCGCGCATCGACGTCGAAGGCCTCGTTTTGGCACATCATGCGGAAAAACGCGCCCGGCACGTCGCCCATGGCGTCGTACATCTTCTGCGCCGCGGCGAAGAGCGCCTCCTTGCCGCAGGGTGTCGGGTCGCCGCCGGGGGTGAAAAATTCGTTGTCGTAGAGGCGGAACGTGTCGATGCCGAGACGTTTCGCGTTTTCCAGCCGCAGCCGCGACACGACCGGCACGATGTCGCGCACGATGTTCTCGCGGAACGTCTGCACGGCCTGCACATCGTAGCACATACGCTCCATGCGGCAGTAGCCGAGCTCGATGAAGTTTTTATACCCCATTTTTTTGGCCATCCGGTCGCGCACGTGCACGAGGCGGTCAAAGATGCCGTCGAGCTGCTCACTGTGTGCTTCCAGCGTCGTGCCGAGCGCCTCATAGCATGCTCTGCGCGTGGCGCGGTCGGCACTGCGGGCGTATTTCATCAGCATCGGGCGCGGCAGCTGTTCGCCCCGGAAGGGGAAGAGCATGCCCGCCATGAGCTGGGCATATTCGCTCACAAGCTTGTTCTCCTCGACCATGTCGTCCACGATCTCCGGCGACATGCTCCGCCGCTGCAGCTCCATGCTGCGCAGCAGGATCGGCGAGAGCGCCGTCTCGAGCTCTGCCCGAAACGGACTGTCGAGCACGGCAGAGGCATACTGCAGATCCAGGTTTTCGATCTCCGGACCGATCTCGTCGTAGTAGTTCTTCTCGGCCAGATAAAACGGGTCGACGGTGTTGATCGTATAGCGCATATACGACAGCGACTGCGCCGTGTCGTACTCCGTCTTGAGCGAGAGGTATTCCGCGCGCGCTTCGAGGATTTCCTCGACGTTCCGTGCGCCGCGCACGCGCTCGATCACGTGCCGGAGTCCGGCGGCCATCTCCTCGCGCGTCACGCGCCGGTAGGGGAGTTCGGATACTTTCATGCTTGCTCCTTTCCAAGGTCTGCGGCGAAAAACTGCTTTTTGCGATGCAAAAATAAGAAATGTGCCATTTCCTCGCCCCTGCGGGGCAACCGGAAACGATGCACAAAAACTTCATGCACCGGCATTTGCGGCGTTTCTCAGTGCAGCACGCATGCATGGAGTTTTATGCCATCATATAACCGCGCTGCCGATTCGTCAAGAACTGTTTGCGCCTGCACCGAGATGCGAAAGCGAAGACGCCCCGGATGTCTGGCATCCGGGGCGCCGCGTGATTTATTCGGTTTCGTTTTTTGCCTGATAGGCGCGCACATAGTTCACGAGTGTGTCGATGGTCTTGTCGATGCCGAGCTTGCCGCTGTTGACGACGAGGTCATAGCCGCGCGCATCGCCCCACTTCGTGTCGCAGTAGTAGTTGTGGTAGGCCTTACGGTCGCGGTCGACGCGGCGCATCTCCTGCGCCGCCTGATCGGCCGTGAGGGATTTTTCCTCCATGAGCCGCCGGCGCTTCACGTCGGGCTTGCCGGCGATGAACAGGTGCACGGCGTTCGGGTTGGCGCGCAGCACATAATCCGAGCACCGGCCGAGCACGACGAACGACTCGCCGCTGTCGGCCAGCTCCTGAATGTGCTCGAACGTCTCGCGTGCGAGTGCATCCTCCGGCGCGTTGAAGTTTTCGCCGATGCGGCGCGACCACAGCAGGTGCACCGGCTTCTCGTCATAGCGCGCGGCGTCCTCGGCGTTAAAGACACTGGCCAGCAGCAGCTCCTTATCATAAAACGCGATGCCGAGCTGTCTGGCGATCTGTTCGGCGATGTACTTGCCGCCGCTGCCGTGTTCACGGCCGACGGTCACGATGATTTGCTTCATGATGCGTTACCGCCTTTCTCAAAGTAGGATCACAGGTATCTCAGAAACAGGCATCCCAGCGAGACCGCAATGACCAGCACGGTGGCCGGAACGCAGTATTTGCAGTATTTGCCCCAGCTGATGGGGTGGCCGCTCTTGGCCGACACGGATGTGGCCACGACGTTGGCCGACGCGCCGATGGGCGTGGCGTTGCCGCCGAGGTCGGTGCCGAGCGAGAGCGCCCAGGCGATCACGCGCAGATCCATGCCCTGCGTCGCCGCGATGGACTGGATGACCGGTACCATGGTGGCCGCGAACGGGATGTTGTCGATCAGCGCACTGCACACGGCCGAGAGCAGCAGGATGATGACGATGACGGCCTTGATGCTGCCGCCGCTGATGCTCGAGATGAACTGCGCGATGAGCTTGAGCACGCCGGTCTGCTCCAGTCCTGCGACGGAGATGAACAGGCCGATGAAAAACAGCAGCGTCTTGTAGTCCACGCCGCGCAGCACGTCCTTCACGCCGGCGCTGCCGTTGGTGCACACGGTCACGAGCAGCGTCAGCGCTGCGACGATCACGCCGATGCACGCGACGGTCAGCCTGGTCTGCGCGTGCGTCACAAGCAGCGCGACCGCGATGAGAAACACGATCACATCCGCGATGAACGCCTTGCGGTCGGCGATGGCGGTCGCCGGGGCGGGACAGACGGCGTCTGCCGGACGGGCAGCCTCACTCGCCTTGAGCGGCTTGCGGAAGCACAGCCAGAAGAAGATCAGCACGAACACAAAGCAGATGCCGACGATCATGCCGGTGTTCTGGATGAAGTCCGTAAACGTATAGCCGAGCGCCGTGCCGATGATGATGTTGGGGGGATCGCCGCACATGGTGGCAGCGCCGCCGAGGTTCGCGCAAAAGACCTCCGACAAGATCATCGGGACGGGGTCAAAGCACAGGATCTGCGCCAGCTCCAGCGTGACGGTCGCCAGAAACAGCACGACCGTGATGCTGTCGATGAACATGGCCAGAAACGCGGCCATGGCCATGAAGCACACCAGCAGCGGCACGACATGATAGTGCGTGGCTTTGGCCAGCGACAGGCACAGCCAGCGGAAGAACCCGGATTTGCCGAGCCCTTCGACCATGATCATCATGCCGGTGATGAAGAAAATGGTCGACCAGTTGACGCCGGAGCTCGCACTCTCCGAGGCGCCGTACCAGAAGTCGGTGCGGAAGAACGCGCCGAGATTCAGCGCGTTTTTGATCGCGTCCCAGCTGTGCATGCAGATGCCGAACACGACCACGAGCACAAGTGCCGCACTGCCGAGCGTGACATACTGGCGCTCGAATTTGTCCATGATGATGAGCGCAAACATGCCGACGAAGATGACGGCGGCGAGGATTTGAGCAGTCATAGGAAAAGACCTTCTTTCTTGCTTCCTGAATGTTGCGGGGAGCGCGGACGCAGGGCAGCGAAGAAAGAAACGATTGCTTTGCGGCGGTGTTTCCCCTGATCAGGAGAGGAATTTTAGCGCGCGCGGCAGCAAAAGTCAAGAGATATTTTGAATATCTGAACGCATTCTTATCAGACTTTTCAATGCTCAATATTACAGGCATTTATAGGCGATGATCGTCGCGCCGCCCTTGCCTTCGTAGCGCTTGATCTGGTACTTGTTCGGGAAGGCTGCCAGCAGCTCCGGCAGCTTGCTGTAGCCGTAGGCGCGGACGTTGAAGTCGGGCTTGACGCGCTTGATGTACAGCCCCGAGGAGCTGACGTTGACAAAGCCGTCGGCGTCCTGATATTTCTCGGAGGCGATGTGCAGCAGGTTGTGGATCTCGCGGATGTCGGGCTTTTTCGGCGCCGGTTCGGGTTCGGGGGCCGGTGCCGGCTCCGGCTCGGCGGCCGGTGCGGGCTCGGTGGCGGGCTTTTTCGTGCTGCGGACGGTCTTTTTCGCCTTGCGCGCTGCGGGCTTTTTGGCGGCGGGCTCGGCCGTGTGCTCGACGGCGGGCTTGTCGTCCGCCTTGGCGAGGTAGTCGATGAGGATGAAGTCATCGCACGCGTTCTTAAATGACTCCGGCGTTGTCGTCACGCCCGCGCCGATGATGTACAGCCCCGACTCGCGCAGCCGGATGGCCAGCGGCGTGAAGTCGCTGTCGCTCGACACGAGCACGAGCGCGTCATACATATTCGTGTGCAGCAGGTCCATGGCCCCGATGACCATGGCGATGTCGGTCGTGTTCTTCCCGGTGACGTAGTCAAACTGCTGCTCGGCGCGGATGGCGAGGCGCTTGAGCTCCGATTCCCAGTTTTTCAGCGAGTCCTTGCGCCAGTTGCCGTAGGCTTTTTTTACAACGATGCGGCCGTAGGTCGACACCTCGTGCAGCACGGCTTCAAGTTTGGTCAGCTGCGTGTTGTCGGCATCGATCAAGACGGCGATTTTCTGAAAGTTTTCCATATATGTTGCTCCTGAGCTGCCGTATGGCAGAGATTTTTTCTTCATTATAGCGTTTTTGCGCGCAAAATGCAACGAAAGCGGGGCGCAGCTCCCGCTTTCGTTGTCTGGTTTATGTGCCCGCGTCGGCATCTGCCGGACACTGCCGTCCGTTGGGGTCAATATGCGTGTCGCCGGGCAGGAGCATCTGCGAGACCGGCAGGATCGTGTAACCGTCGGCGATGAGCGCCTCGATGATCCCGGCCAGTGCCTCCGGCGTGTGTTCGGCCGCGTTGTGAAACAGCACGATGCTGCCCGGCTGCACGCGCGTGAGCACGCGCGAGGTGATCTCGTCTCCGCTCAGACCCTTCCAGTCGAGCGAATCCACGTCCCACTGGACGGCGTGCATCCCGAGAGCGTTGATCGCGGAGATCACGGTGTCGTTGTACTCTCCGTAGGGGCAGCGAAACAGCGTCGGCCGCGTGCCGGTGACGGCTTTGATCTTGTCGGCGCAGGTGTTGACCTCTGCCTCGATCTGCTCGGCGCTGAGCTGCGCCATGTGCGGGTGCGTGCTCGAGTGGTTCATGACCTCGTTGCCCGCGTCCGCGAGCGCCTTGACCGACTCCGGATATTTGTCCACCCACTCACCGACGACGAAAAACGTCGCGTGCACGTTGTATTTGCCGAGAATGTCGATGAGCGTCTGCGTGTCCTCGTTGCCCCACGCCGCGTCAAACGTCAGGCTCACGACGCGATCGTCGCGCTGCACACTGTAGATAGGCAGCACGCGCTTGGCAGCGCTCACGCCTACGATCGCGGGACTGTTCACCGCCCAGAACATGAGCGCGATGGCCAGCACCATTGCGCACGCGCTCAGCAGTTTCCGGTGTTTTCTGATGGCTTTGCGTACCTTGTGCATTGCACCACCTCCGGTTTTCTGCCCTCATCCTATGCGCGGGGGAGCGCGGATATGCGCCGGCTTCGGTTTACATAATTCAGATGTATAGACGGTGCTTGACGCGCGGCGGATTTTCCGCTATCATGAGCCGAACGATGAGGTGATGACGATGCAATTTCTCTGCGCGCCGATGGAGGGCGTGACCGGCGACCTGTTCCGGCAGGCGCAGCGGCAGACCTTCCCCGCGGCGGACAGCTACTATACGCCCTTTCTTTCGCCGACGGCGAACCGCACCTTTTCCCCGCGCGAGCTGCGCGAGATCGACCCGGCACACAATGCGGGCATCCATGTCGTGCCGCAGCTCATGGGGCACTGCGCCGAGGATTTCCTCTGGATGGCGGGGCGGCTTGCCGATATGGGTTACGACGAGGTGAATTTCAACCTCGGCTGCCCGTCGAACACGGTCACGGCAAAGAAAAAAGGCGCGGGCCTGCTCACGGAGCCGGAGCTGCTGCGGCAGTTTTTTGATGCCGTATTTGCCGCCTGCCCGCTGCCGGTCTCGGTCAAGACCCGCCTCGGCAAGACGACAGCGGAAGGGTTTCCCGCGCTGCTGGAGCTCTACAACGATTACCCGATCCGCGAGCTGATCGTGCACCCGCGCGTACAGGCGGATCAGTATCACGGGCAGCCGGATCTGGAGGCGTTCGCCTATGCACTCGCGCACAGCCGCGCGCCGGTGTGCTACAACGGCGATCTGTTCGACGCGCCGGCCGTGCACGCGTTTCAGGCGCGGTTTCCGGCGGTGGAGCGCGTCATGCTCGGGCGCGGACTTGCGGCGAATCCCGGACTGATCGGCCAGCTGCGCACGGGTGCCGTGTCGACCGCAGCGCAGTTTCAGGCGTTTCACGACCGGCTCTACGCGGCCACAAAGGCGCGCATTCCCGACCGGCGTGCGCTGCTGTTTCGCATGAAGGAGGCGTGGCGCTATCTCGGCTGCAGCTTTGCCGACGCTGAGCGCCCGCTGCGCCGCATCCGCAAGGCGCAGGATATGGCGGAGTATGACAGCGCGGTTCGCCAGCTCTTCGCGTCCTGCCCGGTGCGGGAGGATGCGGGCTACCGCGTCTGAAAATGTGTTTGTCCCCGGCAGCGCAGCTGCCGGGGACAAACTGTTTCCTTGGCTTTGTTTTATAGATACCAGCCGCTTATAGATACCAGCCGCTGTCGGCACGATCGCCGGGATTCGGCTGCCAACCGTTGGGCGCGCGGTCGCCCATGCTGCGCGGCAGGCTGCGGTAGAACGCGGCACGTGACACGGCCATGTACGGCGTGAGCCACAGCGCCCCGATCCCGGCGGTCAGCACCGTCAGCAGCGCCCAGCCGAAAAAGCTCAGATCCAGACAGAATAGATCGCCCTTGCGCCCGTCCATGAGCGCCTTGGAGCGCTCGATGGCCTCGGTCGGCGCGATGGTCGGGTTTTCGGCCATGATGTACGTCGCCATCGAGTAGCGGTATGCGGCGATGATGCCGGGGATGACGAACAGCAGCGACCACGCGAACACCTTGAGCGCAATGAGCAGGTTGAGCACGAAGGCGCTGCCGAAGATGTCGAAGGCGGAAAAGAGATCCTCAAACTGCGCCTGCTCGCCGTCGACGAGCTTCAGGCAGAAGCGGTCGTGCCCGATCGAGATGCTGCCGCGGAGAACAAACTGTCCCATGGCGAGCACGCTGGCGACCGGCACAAGGACGTGCGTGAAGCGGCGCATGGCCTCGGGGTAGTACCGGCTGATGTCTGAGTTCTGGAACGACACGGTCAACGACGACGTGCCGCCGCCGAGCACGGTCGCCAGCAGCGTCACGCCGACGGCCAGCCACCAGAAGTTTTTCAGCGCGCGGCGCGCCATGCTGCGGTAATCGGATGCGCAATACATAGAAAACCTCCTTTATGTCACCAGGGGGTGCGTTCCTGCCCGTGCACGAGAAAGGCGCGCTCGGCAAGTGCGGCAAGCGGGCTGTCACTGCGGGAGTCGGAGTAAAACTCCGCGATCTGCACCTCGGGATACGCTTCGTGCAGGCGGCGCACCTTTTCCGCGCCATGGCAGTTTTCACCGTCGGTCCTGCCGGTGTGCCTGTCTACGCGCGAGGCCAGCAGCCGCACGCCGAGCTTCTGCGCCGGGATGCGCACGAGAAACTCCGGCGAGGCGGAGATGATGATGTCGTCCGGGCGCTGCTGCGCGAGATACCACGCGTTCACGCGCGGGAAGTTTTTCGCCCAGAACGCCTCCAGCTCTGCGTCCACATCCGGCACACGGCGCAAAAAGCCGTACATCCGCTCCTTGACGGCGGTCTTGCTGATCTTGCCGAGCCAGTAGCCCGGCAGCAGGGCGAGTGTGCGCAAAAGTGGCCAGATCACGCCGGGATGCCGGTGCAGACACCAGCGCACGAACGCCACCGTGCTGTCCACGGGGAAGATGGTCTTGTCCCAGTCGTATACGTTGACTTTTTCCATAGGGCTCCTCTCAGTAGAGCGTGCCGGCCAGCTGCATATACGCGGCGGCGACGGCCTCGCGGATGAAGTAATTGACGCGCATGGACGGCAGAGTGGTCTCGGCGGCGATGCCGGCGGGATCAGTGCCCAGAGAGCGCGCCATGCGCTTGGCGCGGTAGAGGTGGTATTCGCTCGTCACGATGCCGACGCCGTCGGCGGGGTCACCGCCGCGTGCGCGGAGGATCGCAAACGAATTTTCCAGATTCTCGCGTGTGGTGCGCGAGCGGTCCTCCTGCACGATGCGCGCGCTGTCGATGCCGTGCGCCGTGAGGTAGTCGGCCATGGCTTTGGCCTCCGTGATATCCTCGCCCGGTCCCTGACCGCCGGAGACGATGACTGTGGCGGCGGGGTTCGCGTTCAGATAGGCGAGCGCCGCGTCGAGCCGGTTGCACATCGACAGCGACGGCGTACTGCCGTTGACGCCTGCGCCGAGCACGATGATCGTGTCGGGGTGCGCGTCGGTGTCCGTGCGCGCGTCACGCACGACGGGGATCTCGAAGATCGTGAACACGATCAGCCCTGCGCACACGAGCACGCCCAGCACGGTGCGCCACGCGCGGGGAAGCCGCGGGAATAGAAACACCAGCACGGCGACACCCCAGAGCAGATAGCCGAGATAGTCGTGCCCCGGCATGGCAAAGCGCAGCACACAGCCTGCAAGGATGAGCAGGAGCGCGATCAGTGTGGAACTTGTTCGTTTCAGTCGCATAATGCCTCCCATGCCTCATAGAGTGCCTCGAGCTGCGTGTTGAGCGTCTGCTTTTGCTCGTCGAGCTCCATGAGCTTCTGATAGTCTGTTGCGTTGGCCTCGCTCTCGGCATCGAGCGCCGCGAGCTGTGCCTCCAGCTTTTCAATGTCGCGCTCCGTGCGCTCACGCTGACGCGCGGTGTTCGGGGCGCGCTTCGGCTTGGGCTTCTTTTCTCGCTCGACGGCCTTGACCGTCTGCTGCAGCGCGGTCTGGCGCGCGCGGTAGGCGCGAAACTCCTCGTATGTGCCGCGGTAGTCCGTGACCGTGCCGTTTTCCAGCAGCCAGATGCGGGTAGCAAACTTCTCGATGAAGTACCGGTCGTGCGACACGAACAGCAGCGCCTGCGTGTAGTCGCTCAGCGCGTCCTCGATCCACTCGCGGCTGGCGATGTCGAGGTGGTTGGTCGGCTCGTCGAGGATAAGGAAGTTGATCTCCCGGCGCATGAGCATGCACAGCCGCAGCCGCGAGAGCTCGCCGCCCGAGAGCGCCGACACGGGCTTGAGCACGTCCTCGCCGCAAAAGCCGTAGGCGGCGAGCTGATCGCGCGCCTCCTGCGGCGTGCATTTGCACTCGTAGAGCATCGTGTCGAGCATGGAGCGCTCCGGCACGGCAAAGCGCACGATCTGCGGCAGATACGCCGTGCGCACGGCAGGGCCGCGCTGCACCCAGCCAGTGTCGGGCGTCTCCTCGTTCATGACGAGGCGCAAAAACGTCGTTTTTCCGGCGCCGTTGTCGCCGATGAGGGCGATGCGCTCACCGCCGGTCACGCTCAGGCCGAGATCGTGAAAGAGCGTGCGCGCGCCGTAGCACTTGCCGATCCCTGCCATGGTCAGCACGTCGTCGCCGCGAAATTCCTGCGCGGTGAAGTGCACATTGAGCTTGCGCGCCTCGGTCGGCCGGGCGGTCGTCTCGAGCTTTTCCATGCGCTTTTCGATGGAAAACGCGCGCTTGTGCAGCTTGTCGTTGCCCATGAACGCCCAGAGGTGCAGCTTGGCCGCTGCCTCCGTGAGCTGCTGGAGCTTGGCCTGATCCTTCTCGTATTTTTTGAGCTGCTCGTCAAAGCGGCGCTGCCGCTCGACGACGTAAAAGCTGTAGTTGCCGCTGTAGAATTCGGCCTCGCCGGACGTGAAGTCGATCGAGCGCTGCACGACGCGGTCGAGAAAATACCGGTCGTGGCTGATGACGAGCACTGTGCCGCGAAAATGCAGCAGGTACGTCTCGAGCCACTCGGTCGCGCGCAGATCGAGGTGGTTGGTCGGCTCGTCGAGCAGGAGGATATCCGTGTCCTCAAGGATGAGCCGCGCGAGGTTCACGCGCGTTTTTTCCCCGCCGGAGAGCGAGTCAAACGGCTGCGCGCGCATCTCGGCCGGGATGTCCAGACCGTTGGCGACGCGGTTGCGCTCGTGCTCCATGTCATATCCGCCGAGGCGGCGGAAGTTTTCCGACAGGCGGTCGTATTCGGCCAGCAGCGCGGGGGAATTGTCGGACGCCATGCGCGCGGTCAGCTCGTTCATGCGCGCCTCCATGTCATAGAGACGCCGGTGCGCCTCGCGCAGCACGTCCTCCGTCGTCCAGCCGTCGGGGTAGACCGGGATCTGCGAGATCAGCCCCAGCCGCCGCCCGGCGGCGATGGACACCGTGCCGGCGTCGGGCTGCAGTTCGCCCGAGAGGATGCGGAAAAACGTCGTCTTGCCGCAGCCGTTGCGCCCGAGGATGCCCACACGCTCCCCGGCGTTGACGTCAAATGTGATACCTTTTAATATGTCATTGCCCTGCTCAAAGCCCTTGACGAGCCCGCGGACGGATAGATCGATCATGTGTGACTCCTAAGTTACTTGTTCACGGCTGCCTGCAGCACGGTGTTGGCCACGGCGCCTGCGTTCGTCAGACCGCCGCCGGCGTTTTCCACCAGCACGACGAAGGCGTACGGGTGCGCGTCGTCGAGCAGGAAGCCCGTGAACCATGCGTGCGACGTGCCGTCGCCGACTTCGGCGGTGCCGGTCTTGGCGCAGAGATTCAGTCCCGGGAAACGGTTTGTGCCGTAATGCGCCGAGACGTTGTAGTTCATCATGTCGCGCAGCTTGTTGGCGGTCGCGGCGCTGAGCAGATTTGTGCTCGTGCCGCTGGGCGTGTCGAGCAGCAGCGACGGCTCAACGACGCTGCCGCCGTTTGCAATGGCCGAGACGTAGCGCAGCATGGAGTACGGGCAGATGAGGTCCTCGTACTGACCGATGCCCGACCAGGCGAGGTTCGCGCTGCCGGACGCGCCCTTGGTGAAGCTGCCGGCTATTGTCGGGATGCCGCTCAGCGACTGGGAATCGAGGAAGCCGTATTTTTTCGCGTAGCTCTCGATGGTGTCCGCGCCGAGCTCGAGCGAGATCTGCGCGAACGCGCAGTTGCAGGAGTTTGCCAGCGCGTCCTCGAACGTCTGACTGCCGTGCACGCCCGTGCACTTGACGGTCACGCCGCCGACGTCAACGCTGCCCGCGCAGGTGAAGCGCCGGCTGTCGATGTCCTTGATGTTCTCGATCGCGGCGGCGGAGGTGATGAGCTTGTAGATCGAGCCCGGCGTGAACGAGCCGTTGATGCAGCGGTTGATGTATGCGCCGTCCGGCACGTCGCCGTCAACGGCCGGGTCGATGCTCGGCCCGGAGACCATGCACAGCACCTCGCCCGTCTTGTAATTGCTCACGAGCACGGCGCCCTTGCGTCCGGCGAGCGCCTCGTAGGCCGTGACGCACAGGCTCGAATCAAGCGTGAGCGCGACGGTGTGCCCGTCGGTCGCATAGGTGCCGGTGATGGGGTTGTAGCCCGAGAGCTGCTTGGAAAATGCCTTGAGCGCGCCGGTGCCGACGTTGCCGGCGTAGTCGCCGACAGCCTGATAGCAGGCCTTGCGCACGGCGGCGTCCTCGGCGTAGCTGCGCGAACCGCCGTTTGCCGTCGCGAGCACAACGCCGCTGCGGTCGGTGAGCGTGCCGGTGTTGAGCACGCCGCTGGTGTAGACGCTGCTGTTGGCGGCAAAGGTCGCCCACTCAGCGCCGTGTTCGATGTAGCGCACGATGTACATGCCGATGCCGCCGAGCACCAGCACGGCGACGAGCAGCGCGCTCATGGCGCGGCGTTTGACTTTGTTCATGCCTGCGCCTCCTTTTTGCTGCGCGACGGCAGCCGCACCACGAAGCTTGCACCGCGCCGGGTGTCGGCCGCCTTGATGTAGGCCAGCAGCATCCAGCACGAGAGCATACTCGACCCGCCCTTGGATACGAACGGGAACGTCACGCCCGTGAACGGCAGAATGTCGAGCACGCCGAATACGTTGAGCGACATCTGCACGAGCATGAGCGTCACGGTGGCGCAGCCGGCGATGACGTAATACGACGAGCGGCCCTGTGCCGCGTTTTTGACGGTGAAGATGGCCAGCGCGATGATGGCCAGCATCGCACACAGCGCCACGATCAGGCCGAGCTCCTCACACAGGACGCCGAAGACCATGTCGGTGTTCGCGGCGAAGATGTTTTTCAGCCAGCCGCAGCCCGCGCCCTGTCCGAACAGACCGCCGGAGGCGGCCGCGCTCAGCGCACGCGTCTGCTGGTAGCCCGCGCCGGAGACGTCCTCCCACACGTGCCCCCAGGTGGCAAAGCGCTGCGCCACGTGCGGCTTGATGCTCAGCACCAGCGTGCCTGCCATGGCCGCGGACGTTACGGCCAGCAGGACGGTGGCAATGCTGCCCGAGCGCATGAAGGCGATGACGAGGAACGTCGCAAAGAAAATGAGCGCCGCGCCGAAGTCACCCATCAGGGCGAGGCCGCCGACGCAGATGGCGGAAAAGGCAATGAAGAGCAAAATGCTCTTGCTGCGGAACATCCGGTTGAGCGACGTCGCGCCGACATAGATGAACGCGACCTTGATCAGCTCCGATGGCTGCAGGGAGAAGCCCGCGATCGTCAGCCAGTTTTTCGCGCCGAACACCTCGCTTGCGGCGAAGAGGTTCAGCGCCAGCAGCGCCAGTGAGATGATGGCCGCCGGCCAGCGCAGCGCCTTGACATGGCTCAGGTCACGCAGCCACCAGCCGAGCAGGAAAAACAGCACGATGCCCACGAGGATGAGGATGATCTCCTTGGTGAGGTCATTGGGTGTGCTCGTCGCGCAGACCTCCAGCCCGAGCGAGCAGAGGAAAAACGCGATCGTCTCGACCTCAAAGCCCGAGCGGTCCATCGTGCGCATGAGCACGTAGCAGAACCACTGCGTGAGCACGAGTGCAGCGTAGGCCATCAGGATGCCCAGCAGGTGCGCGCTGTCGGCCGAGGACACGAACTCCAGCGCCAGCAGCAGCTCAAACACCGTCAGAAAAAACAGCGTGCCGCCGGCGGAGACGTTGCGTCCCGCGATCGTGCGGCGCTGCTCCTGCACGGCGCGGCGATCCTCGCTCATGTCGGCGAATTTGAGCATATGCGTCGAGCAGCGGAGAATATCGCCGCTGAAGATCTGCGTCGGCTCCGTGATCTGTTCACCGTTGAGGAACACGCCGCCGCTGCGGCTCAGATCGCTGACCGTCCACTCACCGGCGTCGTTGCGCATGAGCACGGCGTGGACGTTGGCCACATCGGCATAGGGCAGTGTGATGTCCGCGCTGCGGGCGCGGCCGATCAGACACTCCCAGTGCAGCAGGGGATAGACCTTGCCGTCGGGCGTCACGAGATGTCCCCATGTCTCGGGCTCTGCGCGCCCGTAGAACATGGATGCGACGCAGCGGATGAGCACGATGAGCGCGATGACCGGCAGAATGAAATGCGCGGCCTGCGCGGCGTAGACAGTTACGGCAGACACGGCGTCCGCCTCCTTTCCGAAGCTCCCGCGCGGGGAGCAATACATATTTATCTATAGAAACCGATAAAAAATCAAACTATTATACCACGTCAAAAACCCATTGACAACTCCTGCCGGGCATCCTACAATGAGCACATGATGAAACAGACGAAGTTTTGGATCCTTTTGTTCGCCGCGCTCGCAATTTTGGGCTGCGGCGCCTTTTTGCTGCTGCGCAGTCATGGGCAGACGGGGCAGACTGCCGTTATCCGCATCGACGGGGATGTCTATGAGCGTGTCGACCTGCGCGCCGTGACCATACCATATGATATAGAGATGCAGACCGAATGGGGCAGCAACACCGTGCACGTCGAGCCGGACGGTGTGTCCGTCACGCACGCCGACTGCCCGGATCACCTGTGCGTCAAGCAGGGGAAGATTACGTCCTCCGCCATCCCGATCGCCTGCGTGCCGCACCATCTGACGGTACAGATCGAGGGGACGCCATGAAGGGGACGAAGCGGTTGGCCGTTCTGGCCATGTTCACCGCCATCGCGCTGACGATCTTCGTCGCCGAGGCGCAGATCCCGCCCGTTGTGCCGATCCCCGGCGTAAAGCTCGGCCTTGCCAACATCGTCACGCTCATCGCCATGGCACTGCTCGGCCGGCGGCAGGCGGGGGAGATCCTGCTCGTGCGCATCGTGCTCGGCAGCGTCTTTACCGGCGGCGTGTCGGCAATGCTCTTCAGCATCGCGGGCGGTGTGCTTGCCTACCTCGTCATGTGCCTGACCATTCGCCGTCTGCCGGAGCGGCTGCTCTGGGTCGTGAGCGTGCTGGCTGCCTTCGGCCACAACGCCGGGCAGCTGCTGGCCGCCGTCTGGGTCACGGGGACCCCGTCCATTCTGGTGTATGCGCCCGCGCTCGTCGCGGCGAGCGTGGTCACCGGCGCGTTCACCGGCGTGGCCGCCGTGTATCTTGTGCGCGCGCTGCGCAAAACGGGGCATTTCCCGCAGACGTGAAACGGAACTGTCGCTGTTTTGTAACATTTTGAGGCGGCAGGTTCTTAAAATATTCTGAAAATTGAAAGCCGCAGTTTTTTGAAAACTGCGGCTTTGTTGTGCAGAAGTGACAAAAAACGCGAAAAAACTATGGCAATCTGCATCAAAAAGCGGAGCGAAAAGATTTCATAAATGTTAAATCTGTTTTAAGTATTGACTTCCGAACGCGGGCGCGCTATAATGCATCCGCAATTGGAAGATGGGAAGATTTAGGTTGGCATTGGCCGGTTACAAAGCCTCATTCTTCCCAGATCCACATACCCATCGATACATAGAAACCCAGATGAACATACATCGCCAGACCATTTTGATGCTTATGAATACGATCAACAAGTTTGAACAACCGAATACGGAGCAGGCGGACCGCCGCTGCGCGTTTTCGCGCTCGTTCACGCGGATGTTCGATCGCCTGTGCGCCTTTTTGGACGAGCGCATCGGCGGCGCGTCGGAGCTGATCGATGCCTGTCAGAGTGTGGCGGATCGCTTCTGGCACAGCAAGCTGTACTTCCCGATCTGCTTTATGATGCTCGCCGTGTTCATGGCGGTGGGGCAGCCGGTCATCGGCGGCGTGCTGGTCATGTCCACGCTCATTTTCCTGCTGCTGTTTTGTGACGATCTGCTGAGCATCCTCTTCCCGGTCGTGCTGCTGGCCATGGTGGGCACGGAGTTTTATGACGAGCTCTACAGTCTGCTGCGCTTCTGGTGGATCGGGCTGCTGGCTGCGGCGGCGCTGCTCGTGCACATCGGGGTCTATGCCCGCGCACCGCGCAACGGCGGCTGCATGCACGGCCTGGTGGCCGTGTCGGTCGCAACGCTGCTCGGCGGCCTCGGCTTTATCTCCCGCGAGGAATATTTTTCGCCCACCGCGCTGTACTATTCGCTTGGTCTCGGCGTCGTGATGCTGCTGATCTACCTGCTGCTGCGCAGCGAGGCCGATCGCCCGCGCGACTACGATATCGCCGAGCGCATGCTTCAGATCCTCTATGCCGGCGGCCTGTTCACGGGCTTTGTGGTCACGCTGTTTTACGTGCGCAATTTCCACGAGTTCGTGCAGAGCTTTGCCACGCTCTATTTTGAGTACCGCAACTTCAGCGCCACGATGCTGCTGATCTCGATCCCCGCCGCGGCGTACTTTGCCGCGCATGACCGGCGGCACTTCGCGTCGGTCGCGTTCATGTATCTTATGATGCTCATGACCGGCTCGCGCAGCGGCCTGATCTTCGGCACGGCGATGCTGCTGCTGTGCCTCGCCTTTGTGTACTACTGCAATCCGGAGCGCCGCGCGGTCTACCGCCGCGCCGGGCTCATCAGTCTGATCCCGGTGATTGCGCTGCTCATCGCGATCGTGCCGCGGCTGTTTGCCTCGCGCATGGTCGACGGCGCGCTCATCTCCCCGGATGACAGCCGCTATACGTTCTTTATCCAGGGACTGCTGGATTTTGTGAAGAATCCGCTCTTCGGCTGCGGCCTCGGCTCGATGCACAATGCGCCGATCTTCCTCGGCGTGGAGGGCAGCATCGTCTGGTACCACAATCTTATCGCGCAGATCCTCGGCAGTATGGGTCTGGTCGGTGCGGTCGGCTACAGCTGGCTGTTTTATGACCGCGTGCGTCTGCTCTGGCGCAAGCGCAGCCGCACGACGATGGCCTTCGCGCTGTCCTACTTTGCCATGCTGCTCATCTCTATGACGAACCCGGGCATGTTCTGCCCGATGCCGAATGCGCTGCTTATGGTGGCCATGTTTGTGGTCATCGAGCGGCAGCCCGATACCGCTGCGGTGCCGGTCAAGGTCGGCTCCGCGAGAGCCACAGAAAGGAGATCCTACTGATGAAACGTTTCCAGCTTCTCACCACTGCGATTTTTCTGTTCTGCACGCTGCTGATCGCCGGGTGCACCGGCCGCGGCGTCGAGGCCCAGACGACGCCCGCCCCGGAGACGACGCCGACTGCAACGACGAACATTCAGGCCGGCATCCAGACCGGCGACAACGAGGTCAATAAGATCCTCGCCGGTACGTGGACGTTTGAGCGCACGGACGCCGAGAAGAAGGCGGGCGACGACTCCGTCAAGCAGCTTTTGCCCGAAGCGGACACCGGCGCAAAAACGGCCACCGAGATCAAAGAGCCCGGCACGATCCGCGAGCTGATGTTCCGCGTCAACGGTACGGGCAGCTACACGGATGCTGACGGTGCGGCACAGGCGTTTGAGTTTGCGCTCAACGGCGATAACCTGACGCTTGCGCTTGAAAACGGCACGGTGCAGATGTTCCGCTGCACGCTCGAAAACGGTCTCATGTACCTCACGCCGATGAGCAACAACGGCGCGTATCAGGCCTTCACCGACGTGTTCCGCCAGACGCAGAGCACTGCGGATGCGTCCGCAAACTGAATCCGTTTACAGCCTTCGGCCGGACGCAGCTGCGTCCGGCCGAATTTCTTTTTTCGCGATTTCAGAAAAATTTCAGGATTTTCCCCGCGACCTGTGCTATAATCAGGCGCATTACCACCGGGAAAGGAGCCCCCATATGTCCCGAAAGAAAAGAAAGCGCGGCCGCGGCCGCGTGCTGATTCTCGTGGTGCTGCTGGCGCTGATCGTGTTCGGCGTGTTTGCGCGCGGCATCTTCACGAGCGGAAAGACGACAACCGAGCGCGCGCAGCGCGAGCTGCACACCTACGCCGAGCAGCATGAGACCTCGCTCGCCGATTATCCGGACGCGCTCGTGCAGCTGTACGCCCGCAACCCGGATGCGCGCGATTTCGTGCGCGACTACCCGAGGAAGAAGGATCTTACCCCGACGATTGACCTCAGCAATCTCTCCGGGTCAAAGACCGTGCCGCTGCTGCTGCAGTGGGACGAGCGCTGGGGCTACCGGGAATACAACGAGAGCATCATCGGGCTGGCCGGCTGCGGGCCGACGTGCCTGTCGATGGCGACGATCTATCTTACCGGCGATACGACGAAGGATCCGCTCTGGATGTGCCAGTTTGCCGAGCAGCACCAGTTCAACGTCCCCGGCAGCGGCAGCAAGTGGGCGCTCATCTCAGAGGGCGGGCGGATGCTCGGCCTTGACGTGACGCAGATCCCGCTGGACAAGGACCGCATCTACCGCAATCTGGACGTCGGCAACCCGATCATTGTGGTCGTCGGCCCGGGCGATTTTACGACCGACGGGCATTTTCTCGTTCTGACCGGGCGCAGCGGCGACAAGGTCACGCTCAATGACCCGAACAGCCCCACGAACTCAGCCAAGAGCTGGGACTACGACACGCTTGCCGGACAGATCCAGGCGCTCTGGGTGCTGCGCCGCGCAGGCTGATAAAAGCAGCGCCGTCTTCGGACGGTGCTGCTTTTTGCGCGTTTGTGGGCTTGCGGTGTGCGGGCAAATGGGCGTATAATAACGCTGTCTGAGATTTTAGCGAAAAGAGGTTACAGGATGGAATACCGTCTGGAGCATGATACGATGGGCGAGGTGCGTGTACCTGCCGACCGTTACTGGGGCGCGCAGACGCAGCGCAGCTTTGAAAATTTCCGCATCGGCACCGAGAAGATGCCGCCGGAGGTCATACGCGCATTCGCGGTCGTAAAGCTTGCCGCCGCGCGCGCAAATGCGCAGCTCGGCGTGCTCGATGCGCGCCGTGCCGACGCGATCGAGACCGCCTGCCACGAGATCCTTGACGGCTCGCTCGACGGCAACTTCCCGCTCGCCGTCTGGCAGACCGGCAGCGGCACGCAGACGAACATGAACGTCAATGAGGTCATCGCCCATCGCGCCAACGCGCTGCTGGGTGAAAACCTTGTGCATCCGAACGATCACGTCAACTGCTCGCAGAGCTCGAACGACACCTTCCCGACGGCGATGCATGTGGCTGCGCGCGTCGCGCTTGAGGAGCAGGTGCTGCCGGCGGTCGACCGCTTGCTGGCGACGCTCGAGCGCCTGAGCGCGGAGTACCGCGACGTCGTGAAGATCGGCCGCACGCATCTGCAGGACGCCGTACCGCTCACGCTTGGTCAGGAGATCAGCGGCTGGAGCGCCATGCTCGGCCATGACCGCGTCATGCTCACGCAGGCATGCGGCGCGCTGCGCGAGCTTGCCCTCGGCGGCACGGCAGTCGGCACGGGGCTCAACGCGCCGGCGGCGTTCGGTGATCTGGCGGCGGCGGAGATCTCCGCTCTGCTCGGCTATGGTTTCGAGTCTGCGCCGAACAAGTTCCACGCACTCACGAGCAAGGACCAGATGGTGTTTGCCCACGGTGCGCTCAAGGCACTGGCGGCCGACCTGATGAAGATCGCAAACGATGTGCGCTGGCTCGCGTCCGGGCCGCGCTGCGGCATCGGGGAGCTGATCATCCCGGCAAACGAGCCCGGCTCGTCGATCATGCCCGGCAAGGTCAACCCCACGCAGTGCGAGGCCGTCACGATGGTGGCCGTGCAGGTCATGGGCAACGACACGGCCATCGGCTTTGCCGCCTCGCAGGGCAACTTCCAGCTCAACGTGTTCCTGCCCGTGACGATCTACAACTTCCTGCAGTCGGCGCGGCTGCTTGCTGATGTGATGGATTCGTTTGAGGCCAACTGCGTGCGCGGCATCCGCCCGAATTATGATGCCATTCAGGCGCATCTGGACGCCTCGCTCATGCTCGTCACGGCGCTCAACCCGCACATCGGCTATGAAAATGCGGCAAGGATCGCAAAGCATGCCCACGCCACCGGGCAGACGCTCAAGGCCGCGGCGGTGGAGCTTGGCCTGCTCACGGCCGAGGAATTTGACGCGTGGGTGCGCCCCGAGGATATGGTGCACCCGAAACAGGAGGACTGACCATGGATTACGCAAAAGAATCGCTCCGGCTGCACGAGCAGTGGGGCGGCAAGATCGAAGTCAACGCCCGCGTGCCGGTCTCGACGAAGGATGACCTGTCGCTGGCATATACGCCCGGCGTGGCGCAGCCGTGTCTGGAGATCCGGCGCGACCCGGATAAAAGCTATACGCTCACGCGCCGTCACAATCTCTGCGCCGTCATCACGGACGGCTCGGCCGTGCTCGGCCTGGGCGACATCGGACCCGAGGCGGGCATGCCCGTCATGGAGGGAAAGTGCGTGCTGTTCAAGGCGTTTGCGGATGTGGACGCCTTCCCGCTGTGCATCCGCACAAAGAATGTGGATGAATTCGTGCGCACGGTGTACCTGCTCTCCGGCAGCTTCGGCGGCATCAATCTGGAGGATATTTCTGCGCCGCGCTGCTTTGAGATCGAGCGCAAGCTCAAGGAGCTGTGCGACATCCCGGTCTTTCATGACGACCAGCACGGCACGGCGATCATCACGCTCGCGGGGCTGACGAATGCGCTGCACGTGGTCGGAAAGCGGCTGGAGGACGTGAAGATCGTCGTCTCCGGCGCGGGTGCTGCCGCCATCTCCATCAGCAGACTCCTGCTGCGCGCCGGTGCGCGCGATGTGACGCTCTGCGACCGGAAGGGCGCGATCTATGCCGGCCGTACCGAGAACATGAACTGGATCAAGACCGAGATGGCCGAGGTCACGAACCTCCGCCGTCAGGCGGGGACGCTGGCGGATGTCGTCCGGGATGCGGACGTGTTCATCGGCGTGTCGCAGCCCGGTCTGCTGACGGGCGACATGGTGCGCACCATGCACCGCGACGCCATCGTTTTTGCCTGCGCAAACCCCACGCCGGAGATCTTCCCCGAAGAGGCCAAGGCCGCGGGTGCGGCCGTCGTCAGCACCGGCCGCAGCGACTATCCGAACCAGATCAACAACGTGCTGGCTTTCCCGGGTATCTTCCGCGGCGCGTTCGATGTGCGCGCCTCCGACATCAACGAGCCCATGAAGCTCGCCGCCGCGCACGCGCTCGCAGCGCTCATCACGCCCGAGGAGCTGAGCGCCGATTACATCATCCCCAAGGCATTTGATCCGCGCGTCGGTCCGGCTGTGGCCGCGGCGGTGGCGCAGGCCGCCCGCGAGAGCGGCGTGGCGCGCATCTGAATCTGAATTTTTCCCCTGCAAAGGAGACACCCTATGGATTCCTACGAAAAATCCCTGCAGACGCTTGAGCTGCCGTCCGTGCTGGCGCTGCTGGCGGCGCAGGCCGTGAGCGAGACGGCGCGCGCCAACGCCATGGCGCTGCGGCCGAGCGGCGACCGCGCCGTGGTGGAGACCCGCCTCGGCGAGACGAGTGCCGCCGCCGGCATGATGGTCGTCAAGGGCAGCCCGTCGTTTTCCGGCGTGAAGGATGTGCGCGCGGCATTGCAGCGCGCGGACATGGGCGGCGCGCTCAACACGCGCGAGCTGCTGGACATCGCCGGCGTGCTGCAGGCGGCGCGCGCCGTGCGCAGCTACGGCACGGGCGACCGGCAGGACAAGACGTGCATCGACTACCTCTTCAGTGCGCTGCAGGCAAACCGCTATCTGGAGGAGAAGATCTTCACCTCCATCACCGGCGAGGACGAGATCGCCGACAGCGCGTCGGGCGAGCTTGCGTCCATCCGCCGCCTGATCCGCGCGGCGAGCGCGCGCGTGCACGATGCGCTGCAAAAGATCATCTCTTCGCCGAGCTATGCCAAGGCGCTGCAGGAGCCGATCATTACCACGCGCTCCGAGCGTTACGTTGTGCCGGTCAAGGCAGAGCACAAGGGCGCCGTGCCCGGTCTCGTGCACGATGTGTCGGCCTCCGGCGCGACGCTGTTCATTGAGCCGATGGCCGCCGTGAAGGCGAACAACGAGCTGCGCGAGCTGCGTGCGCGCGAAAAGACCGAGATCGAGCGCATCCTTGCCGAGCTCTCGGCGGAGTGTGCGGCGCACCGCGAGGACATCTCGAGCGACTTTGACGTGCTCGTGCGCCTCGACCTCATCTTCGCCAAGGCGAAGCTTGCCTACCAGCTCGATGCGGTCGCGCCCGCGCTCACGGACAAGCAGCTCTCGCTGCATCGCGCGCGCCATCCGCTGCTGCCGAAGGATACCGCCGTGCCGATCGACGTGACGCTCGGCGGCGAATTTGACACGCTCGTCATCACCGGCCCGAACACCGGCGGCAAGACCGTCACGCTCAAGACCATCGGCCTGCTCTCGGCAATGACGCAGTGCGGCCTGCACATCCCGTGTGCCGACGGCAGTACCATGCCCGTGTTCGACGAGATCATGGCCGACATCGGTGACGAGCAGAGCATCGAGCAGTCGCTGTCCACGTTCTCGGCGCACATGACCAACACCGTGCGTATGCTGCAGGCGTGCGACGAGCGCTCGCTGCTGCTCTTTGACGAGCTCGGCGCGGGCACAGACCCGACCGAAGGCGCGGCGCTGGCCATCGCCATCATTGAGCACGCGCGCAGATGCGGCGCGCTCATTGCCGCCACAACGCACTATACCGAGCTCAAGGTCTACGCCACGACGCAGCCCGGCGTCATGAACGCCTCGTGCGAGTTCGACGTGGATTCCCTGCGCCCGACGTACCACCTGCTGATCGGCATCCCCGGAAAATCCAACGCATTCGCCATCTCCGAGCGGCTGGGTCTGCCGGAGGAGATCATCAGCGACGCCCGCAGCCGCGTGAGCACCGAGAGCGCGAGCATGGAGGCCACCATCGAAAAGCTCGAGCAGGTGCGCCAGCTCATGGAGCGCGATCGCGCCGAGGCAGCCCGTCAGCTGCGTGCCGCGGAGGAAGACCGCCGCAAGGCTGAGCGCATGAAGGCGGAGCTGTCCGTGCGGCTGGAAAAGGCGGACGAGAAGGCGCGCCGCGACGCCGAGCGCATCATCGGTGATGCACGCCGGACGGCGGACGAGGTGATGCGCGAGCTGGACGCGCTGCGCAAGATGGAGAAAACGGACACCGACCACCACCGCGCCAACGACGCCCGCGCCGCGCTGCGCCGCAAGCTCAATGCCGCCGAGGACGCAGCCGCCGCAGCGGCACATCCGCAGATACAGGAAAAAAAGGTCTCTGCGCGCCCGGTGCGCGTGGGCGATACCGTGCAGCTGCGCAAAATGGGCGACATCAAGGCGACCGTCACGGCCGTCTCCGCCGACCGGACGCTGAGCCTGCGCGCGGGCATCATGAACGTGACCGCCAAGGAGCAGGACGTCTATCTGCTTGAAAACGAGAAGCCGGAGGCGGAGAAGTTTGCCGCCGCGCACGCAGCGAGCCTGCGCAGCGTGGCTGCCGAGTCCGAGATCGACCTGCGCGGCATGGACAGCATGGAGGCCGTCGCCGCGACCGAGCGCTTCCTCGATAACGCCGTCATGGCCAAGCTCGAGAAGGTCACGATCATCCACGGCAAGGGCACCGGAGCGCTGCGTGCCGCCGTGCAGCAGTCGCTGCGCAGGAACAAGGCCGTCAAGTCCTTCCGCCTTGGCCGCTACGGCGAGGGCGAGAGCGGCGTGACCGTTGTCGAACTGAAATAAAAGCGGAAAAATACGGCGAAAAAACGCTGTGCAAAGCAACGAAAAACCGAAAACCGGTTGACGATGCAGGGCGTTTTTGATAAGATAAAACAAGCATAATTGTGCATAAGGAGTGGAGATAAATGATCACGAAAGAAGCAGTCATCAACAACCAGGTGGGACTCCATGCACGGCCCGCGACTTTCTTCATCCAGAAGGCAAATGAGTTCAAGAGCAGCATCTGGATCGAAAAAGACGAGAGACGCGTCAATGCCAAGAGCCTTCTCGGTGTTTTGTCGCTCGGCATCGTCAAGGGCACGACGGTCACCCTCGTGGCGGACGGCGCAGACGAGCAGGAGGCGATCGACACCCTGACGGCGCTGATCAATTCCGATTTCTCCGAGTGAACCCGACAACATGAAACCGAAACAGGGGCGTGTCTACAGCACGCCCCTGTTTTCCTGACCGCAGATTTTTCGGCACAGCAGGAGAACGCTATGGAAAAACTCCGACCCGAACAGCTGCGCGAAAAGGCCAATATGCTCCCGCTGCTGCCGGGCGTGTACATCATGCTCGACGAGCACGGCGAGGTCATCTACATCGGCAAGGCAAAAGCGCTCAAAAACCGCGTCACGAGCTATTTTCGCGGCGAGCACCTGCCGAAGGTGGCGGCCATGGTCGCGCACGTTGCGGATTTCAATGTCATCGTCGTGCAGTCCGAGTTTGAGGCGCTCGTGCTCGAAAACTCGCTCATCAAGCTGCACAAGCCAAAATACAATATCCTGCTCAAGGACGACAAGGGCTATCCCTTTGTGCGTCTGGATGTGACGCAGCCGTACCCGACGTTTTCGCTCGTCAACCGCACGGAGAAGGACGGCGCGAAATACTTCGGCCCCTACGGCGGACGGAGCATGACGGCGGAGATCATCGATACCGTGTGCAAAACGCTGCGCCTGCCGACGTGCACGCGTCGTTTCCCGCGCGATATCGGGCGTGCCCGCCCGTGCCTGAATTACCACATGGGCACCTGCGCAGGCTATTGCCTGAAGGACGTCACACGTGCGCAGTATCTGCAGGCCATCCGCGAGGCGGAGATGATCCTTGACGGGCGCACGGCGGAGCTGACCGCTGAGCTGACTGAGCAGATGCAGGCCGCGGCCGAGGCGCTGCGGTTTGAATATGCGGCGTCGCTGCGCGACCGGCTGCGCGCCATCGAGGGGTTGAAAAACCACCAGCGCGTCATCGCCACGGCTTACGCCGACACGGACGCCGTCGGCTTTGCGCGCGGGGCGAAGTGCTGCTTCACCGTGCTGCACTTTACCGACGGCAGCCTCACGGACAAGGACAAATCCTTCCTTGAAGAGCCGATGGAGCCCGACGGTGAGGCACTCGCCGCGCTCGTGCAGCAGTATTACGAGAGCCGCGGCGCGTATCCGCGGCAGGTGCTGCTGCCGTGCCCGCTCGAAGGGCAGGATGCGCTCGAGCAGCTGCTCACCGAGGCGGCGGGGCACAAGGTCGCGCTCGCCGTGCCGCAGCGCGGCGACAAGTGCCGCCTGACGGAGATGGCGGCCAAAAACGCGCGCGAGGAGATCCTCATCGCAACGACCAAGGCGCAGCGCAGCCTCAAAACGCTCGAATGGCTGCAGCGCGCACTCGAGCTTGACGCGCCGCCCGAGCGCATTGAGGCGTTTGACATCTCCAACCTCGGCGACAGCGGCATCGTCGCCGGTATGACCGTGTTTCAGCACGGCCGGCCGCGAAAATCCGACTACCGGAAGTTCCGCATCCGCACGACGGACGGGCAGAACGACTACGGCGCCATGCACGAAGCGCTCACGCGCCGCTTTCAGCACTATCTCGACGGTGATCCGGGCTTTTGCCCGCTGCCGGATCTGCTGCTTATCGACGGCGGCGCGGAGCACGCGGCCGTTGCGCAGGCGGTGCTCGACGGCTTCGGTCTGTCCGTGCCGGTGTTCGGCATGGTCAAGGACGACCGCCACCGCACGCGCGCGCTCATCACGCCCGGCGGGCACGAGATCGGCATTGCCGCAAATCCCGCGGTCTTTTCCTTCATCGGCACGATCCAGGAGGAGACGCACCGTTTTTCCATCGACTATCAGCGCCGGCTGCGGCGCGAGAGCCTTGCGTCCGAGCTCGATCAGATCCCCGGCGTGGGCGAGAAGCGGCGCAACGCGCTGCTGCGCGAATTCCGCAGTGTCAAGGCCATCCGCGCGGCCTCGTATGAGGCACTGTGCGCGGCCGTTCCGGCGGGCGTCGCCCGCGCGGTCTACGATCACTATCACCCGAAAGGAGAATCGCCATGCGTGTGATCACAGGTACGGCGCGCGGCCGTAAGCTGCGTGAGCCGGAGGGGATGGCTTCCCGTCCCACGACCGATAATGTCAAGGAGTCCATGTTCAACCTTATCCAGTTCGACATCGAGGGACGGCGCGTGCTCGACCTCTTTGCCGGCACCGGTCAGCTCGGCATTGAGGCGCTCAGCCGCGGTGCACGCAGCGTCGTGTTCGTCGATGAGAGCCGCGCGGCCGTGCAGCTCGTGCGCACCAACCTCGCGCACTGCCGCCTGCAGGGCGACGTCGTGCAGGGGGAGGCGCTCGGTTACCTGCGCACGTGCGGAAAATTCGACCTGATTTTTCTCGATCCGCCGTATGATACGGGATTACTTGACAAAGCACTTGCAAATGTTGTACAGTTTGATATATTAGCTGAGGGCGGCATCATCGTGTGTGAAAGCCGCCGAGAAAAGGAGCTCCCGCAGCTCCCTCAGCCGTATTATCTGCTTACGGAGCGCAGCTACGGCAAGATCAAGCTCACGCTCTACGGAAAGGGAACCCACGCATGAAAACAGCGATTTACCCCGGCAGCTTTGACCCCATCACCCTCGGTCACCTGAACATCATCCGCCGCGCATCCACGATTTTCGACCGCGTCGTCGTGTGCATCATGCCCAACGCCGGGAAACTGCACCCCATGTTTACGCGCGAGGAGCGGGTGGCGCTGGCGCACCGCGTCATCGGCCGCTTCCCGAATGTGGCGGTGGACACGTTTGACGGCCTGCTCGCCGAGTACGCCAAGACCTTCCCGGAGGGCGCGGTGATCGTCAAGGGTCTGCGCGCCAATACGGATTTTGAAAACGAATTCCAGATGGCGCTCATCAATAAGAAGATCAATCCGGAGCTCGACACCATGTTCCTGACGGCCAGCCAGAAGTACACGTTTCTCAGCTCGTCGGTCGTCAAGGAGCTCGCCGGTTACGGTGCGGATCTGACACCGTTTGTACCGTGTGAGATCATCGAGGACGTGCGTGCGCGCGCCATGCGCAGCGAATGATCGGATCCGGGAAGTTTTGACCGGCTCTGCCGGAAACACGCTTTGGGAGGAAACAAAATGGACAACGAAGTCATGGAACTGATTGACCAGCTTTATACCATGGTGTCGGAGGCATGGGGCGTGCCGCTCGGCAACGAAAAGTGCATCGTCGAGCGCGACCAGGTTCTCGAGATCCTCGATGAGATCAAGACCGCCATGCCGGTCGAGCTTTCCGAGGCGAAGCGTCTGGTCTCCGCCCGCGACGAATTCATCAACAACGCCAAACGCGAGGCTGAGGGCATCCGCAATCAGGCAGAGGAGCGCGCCCGCGCGCTCGTGAACGATCAGGAGATCGTGCGCATTGCCAAGGCACGCAGCAACGAGATGCTCGCCTCCACGCAGGCCAAGGCCGATGCACTGCGTCAGGCCTCGAGCCAGTTTTGCGTGGACGCGCTGCGCCGCACGGAGGAGGCGATCTCCGCCGCGCTCGGCAGCGTGCAGCAGGCACACGCCGCGTTTCAGGGCGTCGCCGGCAGCGCGGCCGCGCCCGCAGCGCCCGCCGCAGCACCCGCTGCGCGTCAGCCAGAGATCCATTTCGAGGACGATGCGCCGCTGGATGAGGAAGTCAACTGACTGCCGCTTAACCGCACACCTGAACCGCCGCCGGAGCATCCGGCGGCGGTTTTGCGTTTTGCCGAAAATTTTTCCCACACAATGCGCTCCCGGTGTTCCGGGCGGGCGCTTTTTCCCGGTTTGGCGGCATATCTTGTGCCGCCATTTCCTTTTTTCGGCGCGAAACGCAAAGCCTTGTGACCGGGAAAACAACGGTCGAATCGCCAGAAATGTCGGAAATTGCAAGAAATGGGCGGGAATTTCTCCTTGCAATTTTTCCGCCTTGCCACTATAATGAGGATATCGTGTGGGGCGAAGTGGTTTAAAAGGGCGCAAAACCCCACGCGAGAGGTGCGCAGGTGCACGATTCCGGAGAAGGGGGGATGCAGCATGACCGGTATCTATCAGCACACGCTGGACGCCAAAGGCCGTCTGTTCATCCCGGCCAAGCTCCGCGAAGAACTCGGCGAAACGTTTTATGTGACGATCTCGCCCGAGAAGTGCCTGTCTGCTTACAGCCAGGAAAACTGGGACGACGTCGCCCGCAGGGTGGCGGCCATGACCAACGTGCAGCAGCGCAAGATGCGTCCGCTGTTCGCGTATGCCGCGCGCTGCGAGCTGGACGGGCAGGGACGTATCCTCCTGCCGCAGCACCTGCGTGAATTTGCGGGTCTCACCAAGAGCGTCACCGTGGTCGGCAGCAACAACCACGCGGAATTCTGGGACAGCGCACGCTGGGATGAGATCTGCCCGCTTGAGGCGCTGCCGGAGAACATCGCCGCCGTGATGGAGGAGTTGGATTTCTGATGGACGCCCTGCATGTCTCCGTGCTGCTGCACGAGTGTATTGATAATCTGAACATCCGGCCGGACGGCATCTATGTTGACGGCACGCTCGGTATGGGCGGCCACTCCGAACAGATCGCCGCGCGCCTCACGACCGGAAAGCTCATCGGCATTGACCGCGATGAGACGGCCATCGAGCGCGCCGGTGCGCGTCTGGCGCCGTTTGGAGACCGTGTGCAGCTCGTGCACGGCAACTTCCGCGACGCGGCCGCCATTCTCGACCGCCTCGGCATCGATGCCGTGGACGGCATGCTCTTTGACCTCGGCGTCTCGTCGCCGCAGCTTGACGAGTCGGAGCGCGGCTTTTCCTATATGCACGACGCGCCGCTCGATATGCGCATGGACGCGACCGAGGGGCTGAGCGCGTGGAACGTCGTCAACGAGTGGCCGGAGGGTGAGCTCAAGCGCATTTTGTATGAATACGGCGAGGAGCGCTACGCGCCTCGCATCGCCGGGGCGATCGTTCGCGCCCGGGCGCAGCAGCCGATCGCGACCACGATGGAGCTGGTCGACGTGATCCGCTCGGCCATGCCGGGCGCGGCGCTGCGCGAAAAACAGCATCCCGCCAAGCGCAGCTTTCAGGCGATCCGCATCGCCGTGAACGATGAGCTGGCGGCGGTGCGCGAGATGATGGACACCGCACCCGATAAGCTCCGCACCGGCGGGCGGCTGTGCGTCATCAGCTTCCATTCCCTCGAGGACCGGATCGTCAAGGCCGGCATCGCCCGGCGGGAGCATGGCTGCACCTGCCCGCGCGAGGCGCCGGTGTGCACCTGCGGCTTTGTGCAGACGCTGCGCAGCGTCTCCCGCAAGCCGATCCTGCCCGGTGTGGAGGAACTCGCATCCAACCCCCGCGCCCGCAGCGCGAAACTTCGTGTCGCGGAGCGTGTCTGAGAAAGGAATCCGTCATGGCATCTCCCGCTTCGAGAAAACGGAATACAGCGCGCATGGACGGCAACGCGGCGTATGACCTGCGCAGCACGGCCGCGGAGGAGTATCTGTACAGTACCGCTCCGGTAGATCTGCCGCATGCACCCCGGCCGACGGAGACCGTCGTCCCGGAGTCCGCACCGAGGCCCAAGCAGGCGATCGCCCCGATGGCGGTGCTCGGCTTTGCCATTGCCGCCGTGCTGATCGTCTTTTCGCTCGTCGCGCGCGTGCAGCTCTCGCAGGCGTCGGCGCAGGTGTCGGCGCTGGAGGATCAGTACGCCCAGATGCAGGAGCAGCAGACGCGCCTGCGCATCGACTATGAGAGCGCGTTCAACCTCACGGAGATCGAGGACTACGCCATCCATGAGCTCGGCATGCAAAAGCCGCGCAGCGATCAGCTCTACTACATCAGCAGCAGCGACGCCGCGGATACGGCGGTGGTTCTGGACCAGACCGCGGCAGAGCCGCTGAGCCTTGCTGACCGTTTCGGCGATTTCCTCACCTCCATTGTGGAATATTTTCGATGAGCCAGCCTGTATGATAGTACCATCCCCGCAGAAACAAGGAGACAGACATGGCGAATGAAACTTCCGGGCGCCGGGATAACCGCGTGCCCTTTCGAGCAAGTACCAAAACACCGAATATCATGATGCTCCGCCGCACACGCCTGCTTTTGATTGTGTGCGGCATCCTTGCATTTGCTGTCCTTGGCATCAAGCTGTTCAGCGTCATGATCATACACCATGACGAGTATGAAAAAATGGCGATCGACCAGCAGGTACGCGAGACGGAGATCACGGCCTCGCGCGGCGCGATCTATGACACGAACGGCAAGATCCTGGCCATGAACGCCTCGGTCGACACGATCTTCATCAGCCCGGCCGAGATCGCCGCGAACAAGGAAGACCCGCAGCTGATCGCACGCGAACTTTCCGAGATTCTGGACGTCGATTATAATAAGATCCTGAGCATGACGAAAAACACCGACCGCTGGTATGAGGTCGTCAAGCGCAAGGTCGAGCCGGACGTGTCGGAAAAGGTGCGTGCGTTCAAAAAAGAGAACAATCTCATCGGCGTCAAGATTGAGCCGGACACCAAGCGGTACTATCCCTACGGCAGTCTGGCCGCGCACGTCATCGGCTTCGTCGGGCAGGACAACGAGGGGCGCTACGGTCTTGAGCAGCGCTATGACAGCTACCTCACCGGCAGCACCGGCCGCATCATCCGCGCAACGGACAACCGCGGCACGGATATGCTCTTTGTCAACTACGAGGATTATTACGACGAGACGAAGGGCAACGACATGAACCTGACCATCGACGCGACCATCCAGTATTACCTCGAAAAGCACCTGCAGCAGGCGGTCGAGGACTACGACGTGCAAAACGGCGCGGCCGCCATTGCCATGGACCCGAGCACCGGCGCGATCCTCGGCATGGTCTCGCTCGGGAATTTCGACCTGAACAACTACCAGAAGGTCAGCGACAAGGATCAGGAGGCCATTGACGCCGAGACCGATCCCGACAAGCGCTCGGAGCTGCTGACTGCCGCGCAGCAAAAGCAGTGGCGCAACAAGGCGCTCTCGGACACCTACGAGCCCGGCTCGACGTTCAAGATCATCACGCTGGCCATGGCGCTCGAGGAGGGCGTGGTCAGCGAAAACTCGTCGTTTTACTGCGGCGGCAGCATCCCCGTGCTCGGCCGTACCGATCCGGTCAAGTGCTGGAAGACGACCGGCCACGGCAGCCAGAACCTCACGCAGGCCATCCAGCACTCGTGCAATGTGGCGCTCGTGCAGATCGGGCAGCTCGTCGGCGCGCGCACATTCTACAAGTATGCCGAGGCGTTCGGCTTTCTGAACCTGACCAATAACGTGGACAGCAACCTCACGGCCAAGACCGGCATCGACATGTCCGGCGAGAGCGGTAGCATCTGGTGGAGCCAGAACACGTTCTACGATCCGGAGAACCTCTCCCAGCTCGCGGCGGCCTCCTTCGGCCAGACGTTTACGATCACGCCGCTGCAGCTCATCACGGCGGTCAGCGCCTGCGTCAACGGCGGCTATCTCATGAAGCCATATGTTGTCAAGAGCGTCGTCAACAGCGACGGGGAGGCGGTCGTGTCCAATTCGCCGACCGTGGTGCGCCAGGTCGTGAGCGAGCAGACGAGCGCTACCGTGCGCCAGATCCTGGAGCAGGTCGTCGGCGACCCCGTCGACGGCACCGGCAAGAACGCCTACGTCGCCGGCTACCGTATCGGCGGCAAGACCGGCACGTCGGAAAAGGTCGCGCAGGACGCGGCCGGCGGCGCGAAGGAGTACATTGTCTCGTTCATCGGCTTTGCCCCGGCGGACGACCCGCAGATCGTCATCCTCGTGCTGCTTGACACGCCGAGCAACAGCACCGGCATCTACATCAGCGGCGGCCAGATGGCCGCGCCCACCGTCGGCAAAATAATGGCGGACATCCTGCCGTACCTCGGCGTGGAGCCGTCGTATTCCGAGGCGGAAAAGACGTACATGGATAAGACCGTGCCGAACGTGACCGGCCTGTCCGTCGAGCAGGCGAAGGCCGCGCTCGAGGAGGTCGGCCTGCAGGCGCGCGTCTACGGCGAGGGCAACACGGTCACGGCGCAGCTTCCGGGCAGCGGCGCGGTCGTCGCCAGCGGCAGCACCATCCTGCTCTATGCGGGCAAGGAGCCCTCGGCCGACAAGGAGACCATGCCCGACCTGACCAATCTCAGCTATCAGACGGCCCGCGACCGCATGGCCGCGCTGGGCCTGTATATCAAGACCAACAGCTCTATCACGGACACCGCACAGATCGTCTCCGGCCAGACCGTGGCAGCCGGCACGCAGCTGGATCACGGCACGGTCGTAGAGGTCACGCTCGTGACGAGTGATTCGAGCATGCTGGGCAGATACTGACGAACAAACGGAGGTACCCTTATGAAACTCAAGCGACTGCTGTCCGTTCTGGACGTGCTGGAATGCACCGCCGATCCGGAACTGGACGTTCGGGATATCAGCTTTGACTCGCGCACCACGCAGCCCGGCGACCTGTTCGCCGCCGTCTGCGGGTATGAGTCCGACGGGCACCGCTTCATCGGCGCAGCCGTCGCACGCGGCGCGGCCGTCGTGCTCTGCCAGAAGAAGCCGGAGGTCGATATACCGTATATCCGCGTGGCCGACAGCCGCCTTGCGCTGTCACGCATCTGCTGCGAATTTTTCGGCAATCCGTCGCGCGAGCTGACCATGATCGGCGTGACCGGCACCAACGGCAAGACCACCGTCACCACGCTCATTAAGCATATGCTCGAGCAGTGCCTGCACACGAAGGTCGGCCTGATCGGCACGAACGCGAACGTCATCGGCGACGAGGTGCTGCACACCGAGCACACCACGCCGGACACATATGAGCTGCAAAAGCTCCTGCGCCGGATGGTCGATGCCGGCTGTACGCATGCGGTCATGGAGGTGTCGTCGCACTCACTCGTGCTGCACCGCGTGGAGGGCATCCGCTTCCGCGTGGGCATCTTCACGAACCTGTCGCAGGATCATCTGGATTTCCATAAGACCATGGAGGCCTATGCGGAGGCCAAGGCGCTGCTGTTCGCGCAGAGCGACATCGGCATCGTCAACGCCGATGACGAGTGGGCGCACGTCATGCTCGAGCGCGCCAAGTGCCCGATGCAGACCTACTCCGCCAAGCGCAACGACGCAGATCTTGTGGCCAAGGATATCCGCCTGAGCGCGTCCGGCGTGCGCTTTGTCGCCATGAGCGGCGATGCGATCGCGCGCATGCGCCTCGGCATCCCCGGCATGTTCTCTGTTTACAACGCGCTGAGCGTTATTGCCTGTGCGCGCGCGCTCGGCATCTCGCTCGATGACTGCGCGGCCGCGCTTGATACGGCAAAGCCCGTCAAGGGACGCGCCGAGCCGCTCGAGACCGACGGGGACTATACCATCCTTATCGACTACGCCGTCACGCCCGACGCCATCGACAACATCCTCACGACGGTGCGCGAGTTTGCGCCCGCGCGGCTGGTGTTCCTCTTCGGCTGCGGCGGCGACCGTGACCGCGGCAAGCGCCCGAAGATGGGGCGCATCGCGGGTCAGAAGGCGGATTTCGTCATCGTCACGAGCGACAACCCGCGCACGGAAGATCCGGAGGCGATCATCGCCGACATTCTCCCCGGTCTCAAGGAGACGCACACGCCCTATGTCGTGCGCCCCGACCGGCGTGAGGCCATCGCCTATGCGATCGAAAACCACTGCCCGGGCGATGTGATCATCCTCTGTGGCAAGGGCCATGAGGATTACCAGATCATCGGCAAGACGAAGGTGCACATGGATGAGCGCGAGATCGTCGCCGAAATACTCGACAAGAGGAAGAGAGAGAAAGAGAAATGACACTGAAGCTGATACTGGCGTTCGTCATCGCGTTTGCGGTGTCGGCCGTCGTCGGATTTTTCCTGGTCCCGTATCTCAAACGGATCAAGGCGGGGCAGAGCATTAAGGAAAACGGCCCCACATGGCATATGTCCAAGCAGGGTACGCCCACCATGGGCGGACTGATGTTCATTGCCGCGATCGCGGTCGTGTGCCTGTCGGTCGGCTTTGATTGCATGGCCGAGGGCGAATACGGCCACCTGTTTTGTCTGGCGTTCGCGCTCGTGTTCGGCGCGATCGGCTTTCTGGACGACTATGAAAAGCTCAAGAAAAAGCAGAACCTCGGTCTGACGGCCGGCAAGAAGATCCTGCTGCAGCTGGCGGCGGCCGTGGCGTTCATTTTCCTCATGCGCCGCTTTGGCTATGTCGCGCTCGACAGCCTCTACATCCCGTTCTGGAACAAGACCGTGCCGATCTCCGAGCCGCTGTATGTGATCTTCGCCGCCTTCGTCATCGTTGGCACGGTCAACTCCGTGAACCTCACCGACGGCGTGGACGGCCTCGCCGCGAGCACGACGATGCCGGTGTGCATCTTTTTTGCCGTGCTGTCCATTCTCTGGGGCGAGCGATTTTTGTCCCTCGGCGTGTTCGCCTCCGGCATCGCCGGCGGCCTGCTGGGCTTTTTGATCTATAACTTCAATCCGGCCAAGGTGTTCATGGGCGACACGGGCTCGCTCTTTCTCGGCGGCGCGGTCGCGGCGCTGGCCTTCGCCTATGATATGCCGCTCATCCTCGTGACGGTCGGCATTATGTACATCGTCGAGGCGCTCTCGGACATCATTCAGGTCGGCTATTTCAAGCTCACGCACGGCAAGCGCGTGTTCAGGATGTCCCCGTTCCACCATCATCTGGAGATGGGCGGCTGGACGGGTCACAAGTGGAAGGAAAAGCAGATCGTGGCGCTGTTTGCCGGCGTGACGGTGCTGTTTGCAGTTTTGTCGTTTATCGGCGTGTTCCACCGCTTCGGTGCGTGAGCGCGCCGCGGCGCAGGGAGGTGCGTTCATGAATATATCCGGTTTGAGACTTCCTGCGCGCCGGACAGGAGCGGCTGCCGGGGCAAAGCGCGGCAGCTTTGACCTGCCGTTTTTCGTGCTCACGCTGCTGCTGCTGGCGATCGGCGTCATCATGGTGCTCTCGTCGAGCTTTGCCCGCGCCTATGCACAGGGCAAGTCGCCGACGTATTATTTCGTTCGGCAGGCGGGCTTCGCCGTTGCCGGCGTCGTGGGTATGATCCTGTTTTCCCACGTGCGCATGGCGACGTACCGCCGCTGGTCGCTGCTGCTTTTGGGCGTGAGTATTTTCCTGCTCGCCATCGTCTGGATCCCGCACATCGGCGTGGTCGGCGGCGGCGCGCGCCGGTGGCTGAGTCTCGGCTTTACGACGTTTCAGCCGTCGGAGATCGCAAAGATCGCGGTCGTGCTGTTTTTCTCGAGCATGATCTGCACATACAAAGACCAGATGCAGACGATCCGCTACGGCGTCGTGCCGTTCATGGTCATCACCGGCGGCATCGTCATCCTGCTCATGCTCGAGCCGCATCTGTCGGCGTCGATCATCATCATGGCGCTGGCGATCGTGATGATGTTTGTCGGCGGCATCAAGCTCTCGTACCTGCTCATCGGCATGGGCGGCGCGGGTGCGCTGCTGCTGATCGCGGGCAAGTTCGTGCCCTATGTGCACAAGCGCATCGTGTCGTGGCGCGATCCGTTCGCCGACACGAGCGCTGCCGGCTATCAGATCGTGCAGTCGCTGTATTCCATCGGTTCGGGCGGCTTTCTCGGGCTCGGCCTCGGCCAGAGCCGGCAGAAGTACCTCTACCTGCCGGAGGAGCACAACGACTACATCTTTTCCATCGTCTGCGAGGAGCTCGGCTATGTCGGCGCGGTCGCGATTTTGATCCTGTTCGCGCTGCTCATCTGCCGCGGCTATTGGATCGCCGCGCACTCGCCCGACCGCTACAGCTTTCTCGTCGGCGTCGGCATCACGACGCTGCTGTCGATCCAGGTGTTTCTGAACATCGCGGTCGTCACGAATCTCATCCCCTGCACCGGCATCTCGCTGCCGTTTTTCAGCTACGGCGGCACGGCGCTGCTGATGCAGCTCGGTGAAATGGGCATTATTTTGAGCATATCGCGCGACATTCCGACGAAAAGAGCGCGGTAGCATCCGAACCTTGTAAGCTGTCTCGGCGGCGCACGCCGCCTGAGTTTCGATATTCCGGGAGGGACTGACTATGAATTTTCTCTTTACCTGCGGCGGTACCGCAGGCCACATCAACCCCGCGCTCGCGGTTGCGGGCGTTTTGCGCGACCGGATGCCCGACTGCGGCATCCTCTTTGTCGGCGCAAACGGCAAGATGGAGACGGACCTCGTTCCGCGCGCGGGCTATGACATCGTGACCGTGGAGGTCACGAACATCCACCGCAGCCTCAAGCCGTCGGAGATCATGTACAACTTCCGCTCGCTGCACAATGCGCGGCAGGCGACGAAGGACGCGCGCAAGATCATTGAGGACTTCAAGCCCGATGTCGCCATCGGCACGGGCGGCTATGTGTGCTACCCCGTGCTCAAGGCGGCGGCGCAGCTCGGCATTCCGGCCATCGTGCATGAGTCCAACGCCGTGCCGGGGCTGACGACAAAGATGCTCGCCGGAGCGGTCGACCGTATTCTGGTCGGTTTCGAGGAGAGCAAGCAGCACTACAGCGAGCAGGACAAGGTCGTCGTCACCGGCACGCCGGTGCGCGGCGCGTTCACGGCCTGCTCCAAGGCGGAGGCCAAGCGCCAGCTCGGGCTCGATCCCGAAAAGCCGCTGGTCGTGTCGGTGTGGGGGTCGCTCGGCGCGTCATACATGAATGAGATCATGACGGCCTTCATCACCCGCGCCGCCGTGACGGGCGCACCGTTTTCGCTCATCCACTCGGCGGGGCGCAACGGCTATGAGAAGATGCACACGGCGCTGCTCGAAAAGTGCCCGGCCGATCTCGCGGCACACGGCATGGATGTGCGGCCGTACATCTACGATATGCCGCTGGTGATGGACGCGGCCGATCTTGTGCTGTGCCGCGCGGGCGCGTCCACGCTCGCCGAGCTCACGTGCATCGGCAAGCCCGCCGTGCTCATCCCGTCGCCGAACGTCACGAACAACCATCAGGAGCGCAACGCGCGCGTGCTCGAGCGCGCCGGCGGCGCAAAGGTGCTGCTCGAAGGGTCGTTCACGGCGGACGACCTGTATAACCTCGTCAGCGACCTGCTCTCTGACGGCGCACAGCTTGCGCAGATGGCGGACAATATGCGCGCCGCCGGCGTGAGCGATGCCGCCGAGCGCATTGCCGATCTGGTGCTTGAGCTGGCGGACCGGCATACAAAATGACAACTTCGCGTTTCTCTGCATAGGATGGCATGAATTTGCTGTGCGGAGGAAAGATCATGAGCATATGGCACATTTACGGCGGAAACAGGCTGACCGGAAGTACGCGGGTGCAGGGCGCCAAGAATGCGGTGCTGCCGATCATGGCGGCGTCGGTGCTCTCCGAAGGTGAGACGGTTCTGCACAACGTGCCCGATCTGCGGGACGTGACGACCACGCTGCGCATCCTGCAGCATCTCGGCTGCACGGCGGTGCGCGACGGGGACACGGTGCGCATCGATTCGCGCGGGATGCACTGCGATTTCATCCCGCACGCACTCATGCGGGAGCTGCGCTCGTCGGTCATCTTTCTCGGCGCGATCCTCGCGCGCTTCGGCACGGCGCGCCTGTCCATGCCGGGCGGGTGCGAGCTCGGGCCGCGGCCGGTGAACCTGCACTTGGACGCGCTGCGCGCGCTCGGCGCGGAGGTCACGGAGCGCGGCGGCGACATTATCTGCCGGGCGCACGCACTTCAGGGACGGCGCATCCTGCTGCCGTTTCCGAGCGTCGGCGCAACGGAAAATGCCATGCTCGCCGCCTGCGCAGCTGCGGGGGAGACGGTCATCTGCAATGCCGCGCGCGAGCCGGAGATCGCCGACCTGCAGTGCTATCTGCGCAAGCTCGGTGCGGACATTTCCGGCGCGGGCACGTCCACGGTCACGGTCGGCGGTTTTCGTCCGCGGCCGTTTGTCGAGCACACGATCATGCCCGACCGCATCGTCGCAGCGACGATCCTGTGCGCTGCCGCCGCCTGCGGCGGTGAGGTGGAGCTGCAGGATGTAGATCCGGCACACTTTTCGACCGTTCTTGACTCGCTTTCTGAGGCGGGATGTGCTATAATCACAACGGCGTCCGCCGTGCGCCTGACATCGGATGGGCAGCTCACGGCGCCGCGCCCGGTCGTCACGCAGCCGTATCCGGGCTTTCCCACGGATGCGCAGCCGCCGCTCATGGCGGCCTGCCTGCGGGCAAAGGGCACCACGGTGTTCACCGAAAACATCTTTACCAACCGCTACCGTCATGCCGAGGAATTCCGGCGTCTGGGCGCAGCCGTCAGCATCGAGGGCCGTGTGGCGTATGTCACCGGCGTCGAGCGGCTCACCGGCGCGCCGCTCACGGCAAGCGACCTGCGCGGCGGCGCGGCCATGCTCGTGGCCGGGCTTTGCGCCGAGGGCGCGACCGAGCTTTTCGACGACGGGTATATTGACCGCGGGTACGACCGCTTTGACGCGTGCCTGTCGGCGCTGGGCGCTGACGTGCGCTGTGCCGCGCCGCGGTGAAAGGAATCTCTGCCTATGAAACAATCGAAGCAGCCACGGCAGCCCCGGCAGCGCCGTGCGCGCCGTGTGCGCCGTCCGTCCGCAGGGCGGGGGAGATCGCTGCTGCAGCCGCTGATCTTCCTGCTGATCTGCGTGGCGCTTGTGCTGGGGATGAGCGTGTTTTTCCGCGTCTCGAAGGTCGAGGTCGTCGGAAACTCCATCTACACGGCCGAGGAGGTCGTTGACGCCTCGGGCATCGGCAAGGGCGACAACCTCTTTTTCATCAACCGTTTCTCGGCGGCCAGCCGCATCTTCAGCAAGCTTCCCTATGTGGACAAAGCAAAGGTCACGCGCGCCCTGCCGAACCGCGTCACCATTACGATCCAGGAGAGCAGCGCCATGGCCTACGTCAAGGCGGACGACGGCTACTGGGTCGTCGACCAGAACTGCAAGCTGCTCAAGTCCGTCACGGACAGCGAGCTGACCGGTCTTGCCCGCATCGACGGCATCACGCCGGTCGAGCCGAAGGTCGGCGAGGTGCTCAGCGCCGGTGACGCCGACGCGCCGAAGGTCACGTATCTCGCGGCGATCCTCGGACAGCTGCTCACGCGCGACATGGCGTCCAAGGTCACGGTGATCGACCTTTCGGACGCGGCGAGCCCGAGCTTTCTCTATGACGGGCGGTTCACGGTGCGCCTCGGCGCAAACGAGAATGTCGAGTATAAATTCGGCATGCTCCAGAGCGCCGTATCGCAGCTCACAGCCAGCGATACCGGCACCATCGATCTGTCGATCGACAAGCGCGCACATTTCAGCCCCGGCTGAATGTTCACAAAAAAAGATTGACCTGATAAGGAAAACGATATAAAATGGGAAAGAATAAGAACAGACAAAAGCGAAATCCGCCAAGAAACGGCCCTCAGAGCGCACACGCGCCGAGCGCTGATACAAATAGAAACAACAGGGAGGAACCGAATATGTCCTTTGCTACCGAGTCCGGTCCGGAAAATGTCGTCACCATCAAGGTCGTTGGTGTTGGCGGGGCCGGCAACAATGTCGTAAACCGCATGGTTAAGTCCGGCACTCAGGGAATTGAGTACGTGGCTGTCAATACAGATAAGCAGGCTCTGGCCGTCTCCAGCGCGGACCAGAAGATCCAGATCGGCGAGAAGCTGACCCATGGTCAGGGCGCCGGCAGCGATCCCGATGTCGGCAAGCGCAGCGCCGAGGAGAGCCGCAACAACATTGCCAAGAGCCTGGAAAATGCGGATATGGTCTTCATCACCGCCGGCATGGGCGGCGGCACCGGCACGGGCGCAGCGCCCACGATCGCGGACATCGCCCGCGAGGCCGGTATCCTGACCGTCGGCGTCGTCACCAAGCCCTTCAAGTTCGAGGGCAAGCGCCGCATGGATCAGGCCATGGTCGGCATCAACGAGCTGCTGGGCAAGGTCGACTCCCTGCTCATCATCCCGAATGACCGCCTGAAATTCGCCACCGACCAGAAGGTCACGCTGGCCAACGCCTTCGAGATCGCGGACGACGTGCTGCGTCAGGCCGTCGTGAGCATCTCCGACCTCATCAAGAACACCGGCTTCATCAACCTCGACTTTGCGGACGTTACCTGTGTCATGAAAAACGCCGGCTTCGCCCACATGGGCGTCGGCCGCGCCGCCGGCAAGGGCAAGGCGGAGGACGCTGCCCGCATGGCCGTTGCGAGCCCGCTCATGGAGACGTCGATCAACGGTGCGCGCGGCGTGCTCATCAACATCACCGGCTCCGAGGATATGGGTCTGGAGGATGTTGAGACCGCTGCCAACCTTGTTCAGGAGGCTGCGCATCCGGATGCCAACATCATCTTCGGCGCGAGCTTCGACCCCTCGCTCGACGACGAGATCCGCGTGTCCGTCATCGCCACCGGCTTTGACGAGCCGGGCAAGGCGCAGGCGGAGGCTGCTCCGGCCGCCGCTGCCGCTCCGGCTGCTGCACCTGCCGCCGGTATGTACACCGCCGCTGCGACTGCGGCCACGGCTGCTCCGGCTGCCGCTCCGGCTCCGGCCGCTGCACCTGCCGCCCCGGCTGCCGCTCCGGCTGCGGATGCTGCCGCACCCGCGGAGGAAGATCCGTTTGACAGCATCTTCAAGATCTTCAACTCCAAGTAAGCTTCATCATCTGTCCAAAACCGCCTTCGCTCCTTGTGAAGGCGGTTTTTGTATTCTGTGAGAGGAGGCAGTCGATTGAAAGACTGGCGCATTACCCGCGTCCTCACGACCATGGCCGACACATTTCTGACCCGCCGCGTGACGCGCTCGGCGGCTGAGATCGCCTATTACATGGTTATGGCGCTGTTTCCGGTCATCATCTGTATGTACGACCTGCTTGCGCTCATCCTGCGCGACCCGACCGCCGTGCTGCGCATCGTGGAGACGCTCGTGCTCCCGCGCGAGACGCAGGCGCTCGTGTCGGAGTTTCTCATTTATGTGTCCGGCAACACGAGTCAGGTTATGTTCATCGCGGCGCTCTTTGTCATGATCACGAGCGCGTCTGCGGCGTTTCGCGCCATGGCCGCCATCGTCGGCGAGATCCATGGCGACAAGCGCTTCGGCATCGTGCGCAACACCGTCGTGAGCATCATCTTCTCGGTGACGTTTTTGCTGGTGCTGTACCTGTGCATCCTGCTCATGCTGACGGGCAAGCATTTTCTGCTCTGGCTCGACGCGCTCATGCCGCGCGTGAGCATCATCTGGTCGTGGACCTGGGTGCGCTTTCTGGTGCTGTTCGCCATTTTGCTGATGATGATCCTTGTGCTCTACCGGCTCACCACACCACGCCGGACGCCGCACCGCGTGCTTCCCGGTGCGCTGTTTTCGGCTGTCGGCATCGTGGTGATGAGTATTCTGCTCTCGTGGCTGATCGGCAACAGCGCAAAGTATTCACTCGTATACGGGTCGCTTGCCTCGGTCGTGATCCTGCTGTTCTGGTTTCATGTGTTCGGACTGCTGCTCATTCTGGGCGTAGTGCTTAATCACGCACTTGAGGTGACGGCGCCGCCGGAAAAAGAAGGGTAAAATCTGTTGGAAATACAGTTTTTTATGGTTCACTCGCTTTACAAACTGCATTTTATCACGTAAAATATCCGGTTAAGGGGATGGAAGTGCCGAAAAACGCACTTTTTTAGAGAAAATTTTTCGGAAAACATTTTTTTATGCATTAAAATTTGTTTTCAGGCATTATACTCATGTGGGGTAATCGAATATGCAAAATGACGACAAACGCACAAGTGATATAGGTGCGTCCGATGGCCGACCGCCGGACGAGAGCCTGATCCTGCGCATTGCGGAGGGGGATACCGCCGCGCTCGAGATGCTGTATCGCCAAACGTCCGCGTCTGTTTACGGTTTCGCGCTGTCGATCCTGCGCGACCCGACGGCGGCTGAGGATGTGATGCAGGACACGTTTGTGAGCGTGATGCAGTCGGCGTCGAGCTACCATCCGGCGGGCAAGCCGATGGCGTGGCTGCTGACGATCGCGCGCAATCTGGCGCTTATGCGCCTGCGCAAGGCGGAAAATAAGAATATATCTTTTGATGAGCTGTTTCATGTGGAGGATCCGCATAACGCTTATCGGGAGATGGAAAATCATATGGTGCTTGATAAGGTGCTGCGCCTGCTCACGGACAGTGAGCGGCAGATCGTGATGCTGCACGCGCTCTCCGGACTCAAGCACAGAGAGGTGGCCGACCTGCTGGACATTCCGCAGGCGACGGCGATCTCGCGCTACAACCGCGCGCTGGCAAAGCTGCGCGCATCGATGGGGGGTGACGGTCTTGACTGAACAGGAAAAGTGCAACGAGCAGCTGCTGCAGCAGCTGCGCGATGATGTCGCAGCCGTGACGCCGGATCCCTGGGACAAGATCCTCGCCCGCGTTCAGGCGGCCGAACAGCCGGAGCCGGAAACGGTCGTCCCGCTGCCGCAGCGCAGCCGCCGCGGCGGCGCATGGCGACGCTGGGTCGCAGCAGCGGCGGTTTTTGTGCTGGTGGTGCTCGGCGGCGGATTTTACGCTGCGCAGACGCCCGGCGGCGTCGCAACGCTGGACGCGAACCCCAGTATTGAGCTGACCGTCAATAAGCTCGGCCGTGTCCTGTCCGTGCGCGCGTGCAATGCCGATGCGCAGGTCGTGCTCGACGAGCTGGAACTGCGCAACCAGCCGCTGCAGACGGCGGCCGATGCGATCGTTGCCGAGCTGCAGGCAGACGGCTATGTCTCGGCGGATACCAACTCGATCCTCGTCACGGTCGAGGCCGGCAAGGGCGACGCGCGTCTGTGTGACCGGCTGGCTTCCGCAGTCGAGGATGCGCAGAGCGACTGCGGGCTTGCCCCCGCTGTTCTGGCGCAGGTGCTGGAGCCGGATCCCGCGCTGGAGGCCGACGCTGCTGCCATGGGCGTCAGCGCAGGAAAGGCGATGCTCATCCGGCAGATCAGCGCGCAGGTGGAGGATCTCACCGGCGAGGCGCTGGCGGTGCTGCCGATCAACGACCTGAATATTCTCGCGGCGTCCAATCAGGTGGCGCTTGGCGACATGATCTCGATCGGTGCTGCGAGCACCGGTGCATATATCCCATATGATCAGGCCATGGATGCGGCGCTCGCCTGCTGCGGTCTGGATGCGGACAGCGTCACGCAGGCCAGTATGCGCTTCACGCTCATTGACGGCCAGATGGTCATGGAATTCGTGCTCACGGACGGCGAGCATCACTATGTGTGCAGCGTTGACGCGCGCACGGCAGAGATCTGCCGCCTGGCGGGTGACGAACCGCTCGGGCCGCAGCCGGCTCCTGTAAAGCCGCAGCCTGCCCCCGTGATGCCGCAGCCGATCCCGCAGCCCATGCCCACGCCGACGCCGACGCCGATACCCACCCCGAGCCCGACGCCGATACCCACCCCGAGCCCGACGCCGACGCCGACACCGATACCGACACCTACCCCGAGCCCGACGCCGGTGCCGACACCGACGCCTACCCCGACCCCGCCTGCGGGCCCGGTCACGCAGGAGCAGGCGCTGAAGATCGCCATTGCGGCGGCCGGCATCTCGGAGAGCGACCTTGCCGCGTGGGAAGTGCAGCTCGATGAGAGCGGCGCGCAGCCTGTCTACCGCGTGACGCTCACGACCGTGTACTACTTCCACCCGCGCTATGTCGTGGTTGTTGACCAGATGACCGGCTCGGTTCTCTCGGTGGAAAATGTGCAGCATTGATTTGCTTCAAAAAGGACGCATCCAAAGCGGATGCGTCCTTTTTTGCTGTGCCGGAAGCAAAGCAGCCCTCCGCCGTGCGGCGGAGGACTGCTTTGGTGTTCAGGTCATGAACTTTTCGATCGCGAGATTCAGCTCGTCGATGGCCTGCTGGTCGCCGCTCTCCACAGCGTCGGTCAGACAGTGGTCGATGTGATCTTTCAGAATGATCTTCGCCGTGTTGTTCAGCGCCGAGCGCACGGCTGCAAGCTGGATGAGCACCTCGGCACAGTCACGCCCATCCTCGACCATGCGCTTGACCGACTCCAGATGGCCGATCGCGCGCGCCAGACGATTGATGACCGCCTTGGTCTGCGTATGGGTGTGGGTGTGTCCATGCCCGTGGCTGTGCGCGTGGTCATGTTCATGCATATGCACTTCGCCGTCGTGGCAGTGGGTGATCACGTTCCCGTTTTCGTCCACGTGCGTGTGTACGCCCGCATTGTGCGTTTGATCCGCCATGATATCATCTCCCTCATATCTTTGCAATTCTACCTTGTTTCGACCGGTTTGTCAACGCCGCGCGGTCAGTAACCGGCCGCCAGCAGGGCGGCGCGCAGCTTTTCGATGGCTTTTTTCTCGATGCGCGACACATACGAGCGGCTGATGCCGCAGCGCTGCGCGGTCTCGCGCTGCGTCAGCGGTTCGCCGCCGCCGATGGCATAGCGCAGGCGGATGATCTCACGCTCGCGCGCATCGAGCACCTCGCCGATGCAGCGCCGCAGCGCCTGACACATCTCGTCCGACTGCAGGCGGGCGTCCATGTCCTCATCCTCGGACAGGATGTCGAGGAGCGACAGGCTGTTGCCGTCGCCGTCCGTGTCGAGCGCGTCTGAGAGCAGCATCTCGGCTGCGTTTTTGCGTGTGCTGCGAAAATACATCAGGATCTCGTTTTCCGCGCACTTGCTGGCGTAGGTCGCAAGGCGCACGCCCTTATCCGGACGGTAGGTGTTGATGCCCTTGATGAGCCCGATCGTGCCGATCGAGATCAGATCGTCCGTATCGTCGTAATGCGTGTAGTATTTCTTGATGATGTGCGCCACCAGCCGCAGGTTGCGCTCGATGAGCACGTTGCGCGCCTCCAGATCGCCCTGCAGCCATGCCTCGAGATACTTGCGCTCTTCAGCCTCGCTCAGCGGGCGCGGGAATGACCCGCCGGGGCTCAGACGCAGCATCAAAAATGCGCTGCTCATCATCAGCATCAGGGTACTGTACAGCATTTTCAGCCCTCCGTTTCTGCCTGAGGTCATTCTATTCGGCGGCGGCACGTACACTTTCCTGACACACAATTTTTCGCTTGTGCGCAAATACTACACAACATAGTGTTGGCTATTGGATGAAAAATGACGGGAAGGCGAAGAAAATTTCCCGGCATACTTGACAAAATAGCCAAAAAGCGTTAATCTTTGAACAACAAAGCCATTTCAATTGGGATTCGGGGAAATGGCCAATGTGTTCAAAATTGAAAGGAGAACATATTATGGATTACAAAACGCTGAGTGTTAAGACGTTCATCGAGGACATGAATGGCAAGGAAGTCATGATGAAGTCCGTTCCGAGCCTGACCAAGTACCCCCTGAAGCTCTTCTACAAGAAGACCGTTGGTGACATCGTGAATCTGGTCCGCAGCAAGAAGCTCGTTCCGGAAGAAGCCATCCAGGCTTTCATCGCCGACGTCGAGGCGCTCTGAGTTATTCGATAAGGTGTGATCCCCCTGCCGAGCGGCAGGGGGATCTTTTTTCGTGCTTTTTGGTTTACATAATGATCGGCGCGGACGAAAAATTCAAAAAACGCTTGCGCTGCGGGTGTCATTGTGCTATAACGTAAGAAAAGTAATACAAGTTATACCAGAGGTGACGCATATGCAGCCCATGCAGGACAAATTTATGGCCACGGTGCGCATCGGCCCGAAGGGGCAGATCGTGATCCCGAAGGAGGTGCGCGATATGTTCGGCCTCGCGCCGGGCGATTCGCTCATTCTGCTGGCTGACCGCGAGCGCGGCATCGCGCTGCAGAGCAGCAGCTATTATGACCGGTTCGTGCGTGCGGTGTTCGATCAGGGCGCGAAGGCCGCGGCGCCGGATGTGCCGGAGGCGGAGACGCAGGTGTTTGCCTCCGCGCTCGCGCAGGAGCTGAAGCAGGAGGACGGACAATGAGCATTCTGGAAGTGGAGGGCCTGTGCAAGACGTATCCGGCGTTTCGGCTGCGCGACGTGTCGTTTGCCGTTGAGCCGGGCGCGATCATGGGCTTCATCGGCCGCAACGGGGCCGGCAAGAGCACGACCATCAAGGCCATGCTCAATCTCGTGCATCCGGACGGCGGCCGCGTGACGATGTTCGGCCGGGATTTTTATGCCGACGAACCCGCCTGCAAGCAGCAGCTCGGCGTGGTGCTCGGCGGCGTGGACTTTTACCCGAACCGGCGGCTCGGCGTCATCACGGATGTGACCCGGCGGTTTTACGCCGGCTGGGATGCGGAGAAATACCGGCACTACCTGTCGCTGTTCGCGCTCGACGAGACGAAGAAGGTCTCACAGCTCTCGTCCGGTATGCGCGTAAAATATATGCTCGCGCTCGCACTCTCGCACGATGCGCGTCTGCTCATTCTCGATGAGCCGACGAGTGGGCTCGACCCTGTGTCGCGCGACGAGCTCATGGAGCTCTTTCGCGGTGTGGTGCAAAGCGGCGAGCGCAGCATCCTGTTTTCGACGCACATCACGTCCGATCTGGAAAAGTGCGCCTCGCACATCACGATGATCAAGGACGGGGAGATCCTGCGCAGCGACACGTGCACCGGCTTTCTTGCGCACTATCGCGCGCAGCTCGGCGACGCGTCGCTCTCGCTCGAGGATATTCTTGTGCGCGTGGAAAGGAGAAGCTATGACGGCAAAGATTTTCTGTAAGGATCTGCGCCTTGCGGCGCACCCGATGATGTATGTGTTTGCGCTCTTCGGCGCGATGCTGCTCATCCCGAGCTATCCGTACACGGTCGCGTTTTTCTATGGTCTGCTCGGCATCTTCTTCACCTTTCTCAACGGCCGCGAGAATAAGGATGTCTATTACTGCGCCGTGCTGCCGGTCACGAAGCGCGAGCAGGTGCGCGCCCGCACGTGGATGGTCGTGGCGGTCGAGCTGACGGAGCTTGTGCTCGCGGTGCCGTTTGCGGTCTTGTCGGTGCACATCAACCCCAACGGCACGAACCTTGCGGGCATAGATGCAAACGTGGCGCTCTTCGGCGCGGTGCTGCTCATTTTCGGCGTGTTCAACGCGGTGTTCCTGCCGGCGTTTTATAAGACCGCGGTGCGCGTCGGACGTTCGTTCCTGCTGGCGGTCGTCCCGATGACGGTGCTGATGGTGCTGGTCGAGGCGCTGTCGCATTTTCCGGTCGTCGGACCGTATCTCGATGCGGTAGATGCGGCCGGTCAGGTGCGTCAGCTCCCGGTGCTGGCTGCGGGCGCGGCGGCATTCGCGCTGCTGTCGTGGCTGGCATTCCGGAGGGCGGCAAAAAACTACGAGCGCGTCGATCTGTGACGGGGGACTTGCCGGGACGCGAAAAATATGCTATTGTGAAAAGCAGCTTTTGCGAGCTGCTTTTCATTTGCAGTTATTGAGATGCTGCGGAAAGAATTGGAGACAAAAAACAAGCAGATCGAAGATCTGAACGCAAGGCTTGCGGAGGTCAGCTCGGCGCTGGTAATGGCACAGCAGACGGCACAGGCTGCGCAGGCACTTCACGCCGGGACAATCCAGCAGCAGTTTATTGAGTGAGCCGCCGATCCGGCTCCGGAGCAATCGCAGGAATCCGAAAAGAGAAGCTGGTTCAGTCGGCTCTTTGGAAAACAGGATTGAGAGATTAATCATAATTTGTTTCTGCTTTATTGCGTCGTATTTTGGAGAATGAGTAGTATGCAAAAGCTTTTTGCATTATCCGTATTTGAAAAGGAGAATGCCCTATGTTATTGGTTGTACATCTGATAATGATAGTAGTGCTTATCCTGCTGGGAATCCTTTTTCATTTCGGCAAAGGTGCAGATTTGATTGCGGGATACAACACATTACCTGCGGAGAAAAAGGCAGAATATGATGTAAAAAAGCTTTGTAAATACATGTCTAAACTCATGTTTGCTTTGGCTGTGTGCTGGATGGTTATTGCATCAAGCGAGCTTTTCAAAACAATGGCTTTGCTGTGGATTGGGCTATGCTTGTTTATGCTCGTTGTTTTGTTCGGTGTGATTTATATGAATACGGGAAACCGATTTAAAAAGTAATGTGCTGTATGTATAAAATCCAGTGCCTGCAGGCGATTTTCTTGACGGGCATAGAGCAAAAAAATAGAAGAAGGAGAGCTGCATCAAATAGCTCTCTCTCCTTCTTCTATTTTGAGCAAATAACGGTTTTATTTTTATCCGGGAGGGATCTGCATGAAGAACAAACGTCTCTGGCTGTCGGTGGCGCTGACGGTGCTGGTCGTCGTGTGCGCCATGCTCATTCTCTCGCGTGTCAACGAGGCGCGCAGCAATGCCGTGCCTACCGCGCCGACGGATCTGATCCTCCCGCCGGATATCCGGACAACGGCGGCGCCGACCCAGAAGACCTATGATGACCTGCCGGATGTGGATATCTCCTCGTGGGAGTATCTCATTGCGAGTCAGGCGCATAATATCAGTGACTACGTGCCGGATGTGAGCAAGATCAGCGGCTCGCAGTCCACGTTCGATTCCCGCGCGGTCGATGCGCTCAACGCTCTGCTCAAGGCGGCGCGCAGCGCCGGGTGGAGCCCTTATATCTATTGTGCCTACCGCCCGTACCTGACGCAGAAGCAGCAGTACGAGGATCAGGTGAGTGCGTATATGCGCGAGGGTGACACCCGTGACGAGGCCGAGACGGCCGCGGCGCGCGTCGCGGCGCCTCCCGGCACGAGCGACCACCAGACCGGCCTCGGCGCGGACGTGGTCGACCAGTACTATGACTCGCTGAGCGTGGACAAGGTCAACGCGCGCTTCCTGAGCTGGCTCGCCGACAACTGTGCGGACTACGGCTTCGTCATCCGCTACCCGTCGGACAAGGTCAGCATCACCGGCCGCAACGAGCCGTGGCACGTGCGCTACGTCGGCGAGACGGCGGCGAAGTTCATGACCGAGCATAACCTCTGCCTGGAGGAATTTGCGGCGCTGTACCAGTAAGTGCCCCGCAGCACAAAAAAAGGCTTGCATTGTCCGGCGCGGGATGGTATGATATTGCCGTACGAAGGAAGCAGGATTTGACAGAGTGGGCACCCGCCCACTCTTTTTCTTGATGTCTTTCAAAGTGTCAGAAAATGGAATGGTGATGTATGAGTAAATTGACAGACGCTGTCCTCGCGCTGGCCGAGCCTGTGGCCGCGCAGCAGGGATGTGAGATCTGGGACGTGGAATACGTCAAGGAGGCGGGCGGCCGCTATCTGCGTGTGTACATCGACAAGCCGGACGGCGTGTCGATCCAGGACTGTGAGAATTTCAGCCGGGCGCTCGATCCGATCCTCGACGAGGCTGACCCCATTCCCGACAGCTATGTGTTCGAGGTGTCGTCCGCAGGTGCGGAGCGGCAGCTCAAACGGCCGGGCGATTTTGCGCGCTTTCTCGGTGCGCAGGTCGAGGTGCGGCTCTATCAGCCGGTGGACGGCAGCAAGGTGCACATCGGCACGCTCGAGCAGTATGACAACGGGGACGTGACCGTCTCGGACGGCAGGAACAGCCGTGTCTTTCAAAAATCCGCCATCGCACAGGTGCGCCTGCACCTGACCATATAAGGAAAGGGAATTCGACCATGAACGCAGAATTTTTTGATGCAGTTGCAGATATTGAAAAGGAAAAGGGCATCCCGCGCGAATATATGTACGAGAAGATCCGTCAGGCCATGCTGACGGCGTTCCGCAAGGACACGCCCGACTGTGAGGACAATGTGGAGGTCATTCTCGACGAGACGAAAAAGAAGATCGAGATGGTTGTCAAGAAAACGGTCGTCGAGCGCGTCATCGACCCCTATGTGGAGATCAGCGAGGAGGCGGCGCACCGCATCAGCAAGCGCGCCAAGGTCGGCGACATCGTCAGCGTTCCGGTCGAGACCAAGCAGTTCGGCCGTATCGCGGCGCAGGCTGCAAAGCAGGTTATCATTCAGGGTATCCGCGAGGCGGAGCGCGGCATGATCTATGAGGAGTTCAACTCCAAAGAGCATGAGATCCTCACCGGCGTCGTCAACAAGATCGACCCGCGCACCGGCTGCGCGTTTTTGAAGATCAGCTCCAACTCCGACTATACCGAGGCCATGCTCGCCCCGGCGGAGTGCATCCGCGGCGAGGAGCTGCACGAGGGCGACCGCATCAAGGTCTACGTCGTCGAGGTGCGCAACAGCACGCGCGGACCGCAGGTGCTCATCAGCCGCACGCATCCGGGTCTGGTCAAGCGCCTGTTCGAGCTTGAGGTGCCGGAGATCTTTGACGGCACGGTCGAGATCAAGTCCATCGCCCGCGAGGCCGGCAGCCGCACGAAGATGGCTGTCTGGGCGGAGGATCCTGTCATCGATCCGATCGGCGCGTGCGTCGGCCCGAAGGGCGGCCGTGTTGCGAGCGTCGTCAACGAGCTCGGCGGCGAGAAGATCGACATCGTCAAGTACAGCGAGGTGCCGGAGGAATTCATCGCGGCCGCGCTCGCACCGTCAGAGGTGCTGGAGGTGACGCTGCTTGATGAGGGTAAGAGCTGCCGCGTCATCGTGCCGGATAACCAGCTCTCGCTCGCCATCGGCAAGGAGGGGCAGAACGCCCGTCTGGCTGCCAAGCTCACCGGCTATAAGATCGACATCAAGCCCGAGAGCGAGGCATAATGCGAAAGGAGGCAGTCACCCATGCCCAAGTCCATTCCCCAGCGGCAGTGCGTCGGCTGCCGTGAAAAGAAACCCAAGCCGGAGCTCATCCGGGTGGTGCGCGCGCCCGACGGGGGCATCTCGCTCGATGCGCGCGGCAAGGCAGCGGGACGCGGCGCGTATCTGTGCCCGGATCCCGAGTGCCTGAAAAAGGCACGCAAGAGCCGTGCGCTCGAGCGCGCGTTCGATGCGCCGATCCCGGCGGAGATCTATGAGCAGCTCACAGCGGAACTGGAGGTGCTCCGACACGGATAAAGCAGCCAACTATCTCGGCCTCATGCGCAAGGCCGGGCGCATCGCGCTCGGCGAGTATGACGCCGGAGCGGCGGCACGCGCCGGGCAGGCATGCCTGCTGCTGCTGGCGCAGGACGCATCGGACAATGCACGCAAGCGCGCCGAGGGCTTTGCCTACACTGCGCAGGCGCCTCTGCTGCGTCTGCCGTATACGAAGCAGGCGCTCTCAGAGCGGCTCGGAAAGACCGGCTGCGCCATCGCGGCCATCACCGATCCGGGGCTTGCAAAGGCCTTTGTGTCTGCACTGGCACAGGCAGATCCGGAGCAGTACAGCAACACGGCGGCAGCGCTTGCCGCAAAGACGATATCAGACAAGGGCACGGCGCAGTCAAGCGGCGGGCGCCACGGTAAGAGGAGGAAACAAGTATGAGCGGATTGATTAAATACAGAGTGCATGAGGTGGCGAAGGATTTCAACATGACCTCGAAGGAGATCACGCAGATCCTGACGGATTATGCCACCACTCCGAAAAATCATATGCAGGTGCTCGAGGACGCAGAGCTCAACGACATTTTTGAGTATCTCACGCAGCACCATCAGGCGGCCAGCCTGGAGGAGCTCTACAAAGTGCCCGACCAGCCCAAGGCCAAGCCGCAGGCAGCGCCCGCCGAGGCGCCGAAGAGCGGCGCCGCGCAGCAGCCGGCCGCCCAGGCGCAGCAGACCGCGCAGCCGCAGCAGCAGCCCAAGCCGAAGAAGGACGACAAGCCGCACCAGCCGCGTCAGGTGGCGGAGCGCCGCGTCGTCGATACCCGCGGCGCGACGACGAACCTGTCCAAGTACGACCAGCGGCTGGACGATCTTGTGCCCGAGCGCGCGCAGAATAAGCGCGGCGGCAAGCAGAAGATCCAGAACCGCAACCGTCAGCGCCCGCAAAACCCCGCCGCCGGCGCCAAGCGCCGTCAGGAGGAGCGCGACAAGATGCAGAAGCTGCAGCTCGAGATCGCGAAAAAGCAGCAGCTCAAGGTGCAGATCCCGGACACGATCTCCGTGGGCGAGCTCGCCTCGCGCATGAAAAAGACCGGCGCCGAGGTCGTGCGCCGTCTCGTGAAGATGGGCGTCATGGCGTCGCTGTCCGACACCATTGATTATGATACCGCCGCACTCGTGGCCATGGAGCTCGGCTGCAAGGTCGAGCACGAGGTCATTGTGACGGTGGAGGAGCGCCTGATCGACGACCGCGAGGATAACGAGGACGAACTCGTCCCGCGCGCGCCGGTCGTGGTGGTCATGGGTCACGTCGACCACGGCAAGACCAGCCTGCTCGACCGCATCCGCCGCGCAAACGTCGCAGCCGGTGAGGCCGGCGGCATCACGCAGCACATCGGCGCTTACCGCGTCATGGTCAACGGCAAGCCCGTTACCTTCCTCGATACCCCGGGCCACGAGGCGTTCACGTCCATGCGTGCCCGCGGCGCGATGGTCACGGACATCGCCATCCTCGTCGTCGCGGCCGATGACGGCATCATGCCGCAGACGATCGAGTCCATCAACCACGCCAAGGCCGCCGGCATCCCGCTGGTCGTGGCCATCAACAAGATGGACGTGCACGGCGCGAACCCCGACCGCATCAAGCAGCAGCTCACCGAATACGGCCTCGTGCCCGAGGAGTGGGGCGGTGAGACGATCGTCTGCCCGATCTCTGCCAAGACCGGAGAGGGTGTCGACAACCTGCTCGAAAACCTCGTCCTGCTCGCTGAGATCCAGGAGCTCAAGGCAAACCCGAACCGCGCCGCCCGCGGCACGGTCATTGAGGCGCGCATGGATAAGGGCCGCGGCCCGATCATGACCGTCCTCGTTCAGAACGGCACGCTCCATCAGGGCGACATCATCATTGCCGGCACGGCTGTCGGCCGCGTGCGCACGATGACCAACGACAAGGGTCAGCGTGTGACGGAGGCGGGCCCGTCCATCCCGGTCGAGATCGCCGGTATGTCCGAGGTGCCGAGCGCGGGCGACACGTTCAACGCCGTCGCCGACGAGCGCATGGCGCGCGAGCTGGTCGAGCAGCGCAAGCAGCAGAAGAAGGATGCCGCCAACGCCGGCAGCAAGAAGGTCTCGCTCGACGACCTGTTCTCCCGCATCCAGCAGGGCGAGATGAAGGACTTCAACATCATCGTCAAGGCGGATGTGCAGGGCAGCGCTGAGGCCGTCAAGTCCTCGCTCGAGAAGCTCTCGAATGAGGAGGTGCGCGTGCAGGTCATCCACTCCGGCGTCGGTGCGATCAGCGAGTCCGACGTTATGCTCGCCGCGACATCCAACGCGATCATCGTCGGCTTCAACGTCCGGCCGGATGCCGCCGCGCGCGACAACGCCGCACGCAGCAACGTCGAGATCCGTATGTACCGCGTCATCTATGACTGCATCAACGAGATCGAGGCGGCCATGAAGGGCATGCTCGCGCCGAAGTTCCAGGAGCAGATCATCGGCCACGTCGAGATCCGCCAGACCTTCAAGGTCTCGAAGGTCGGCACCGTCTGCGGCGGCTACGTCACCGACGGCAAGATCGTGCGCAACAGCAAGGTGCGCGTCGTGCGCGACAACATCGTCGTCTTTGAGGGCGACCTTGCATCCCTGCGCCGCTTCAAGGACGATGTCAAGGAAGTTGCCGCCGGTTACGAGTGCGGCCTGCAGGTCGATAAGTACAACGATGTGAAGGTCGGCGATGTGATCGAAGTGTTCGTCATGCAGGAGATCAAGCAGTAAAAAAGGAGTTATCTATGGCTTCCAATAAACTGGCAAGAACGAATGATGATATTCAGCGCGTGCTGGCAAACCTGCTCACGCAGGTCAAAGACCCCCGTGTCCAGCAGGGCATGATCAGCGTCACCCGCGTCGAGACGACGGGCGACCTGCGCTATTCGAAGATCTGGCTCTCCGTGCTCGGTATGCACGATGAGAAGGAATTCAAAAAGGGGCTGCGTTCGGCCTCCGGCTGGCTGCGCCGTGAGCTCGGCACCGCGCTGGACCTGCGCTATACCCCGGAACTGGTGTTTGAGATCGACCACTCGATCGAGGAGGGCGCGCATATCAGCGCCCTGATCGAGCGCCTGCACGATTCCGACACCGGAAGTGAGGCTTGAAGTATGAATGATCGGGAGTTTGCAGCGGCCCTGTGCGACCGCGACGCGATTCTGATCCTGTCGCACCTGCGCCCGGACGGTGACACGCTCGGGAGCGGTGCGGCGCTTTGCAGCGCGCTGCGCCGCATGGGCAAGACGGCGTATCTGTTCCCCAACCCGGAGACGACTGCGCGCTATCTGCCGTATGTGGCGCAGTTTTTTGCGCCTGCGGACTTTGTGCCCGCGTGCGTGGTCGCGGTCGATATCGCGACGCCGGATCTGTTCCCGCAGGGGTTTTCCGGCGCGGTCGATCTGTGCGTCGACCACCACCCGTCGAATGCACTGTATGCCGGCGATACGCTCCTGCACGCGGAGAAATCCGCCTGCGGCGAGGCGGTGCTTGAGCTCATTGAGCTGCTGACCGGCAGCGTGACCGAGCAGGAGGCAAGCCTCCTGTACATCGCCGTCACGACGGACACGGGCTGCTTCCAGTACGCAAACACGAACGCAGCCACTCTGCACGCGGCGGCGCGTCTGTTGGAGCTCGGTGCCGACAACCGCAAGGTGAGCATGGAGTTTTTCCGCAAGATCTCCCGCGCGCGCATGGCGCTCGTCGGGCATATCTATTCCGGAATGCGCTTTTTCCGCGGCGGTCAGATCGCCATCGCAGTCGTCACACGTGCGCTCATCGATGATCTGCAGGCGACGGAGGACGACTGTGACGACATTGCCGGTCTGCCCGGCCGGGCGGACGGTGTGGTCGTGAGCGTGACGATCCGCGAGCTGACTGACGGCCGCAGCAAGATCTCCGTGCGCACGACGCCGGAGGTGGATTCCTGCGCCATCTGCGCGGTCTACGGCGGCGGCGGTCACAAGATGGCCTCCGGCTGCACGCTCGCGTGCGATCCGGAGATGGCTGTGGAGAAGATCCTCGCGGCCATTGATCAGGTGTGGCCGTCATGAACGGGATCCTACTGGTCGATAAACCCGCCGGCTGGACGAGTCATGACGTCGTGGCCAAGCTGCGCGGCGTGCTCGGCGAGCGGCGCATGGGACATTCCGGCACGCTCGACCCGATGGCGACCGGCCTTCTGGTCGTGTTTGCCGGCCGCGCGACGCGCGCGGTGTCCTTTTCCGAAAACCACACCAAGTGCTATGAGGCACATCTGCGCCTTGGTCTCACGACCGACACGCAGGACACGACCGGCACAGTGCTCAGCCGCTCGGAGTGTGCGGTCAGCCGCGCGGAGCTCGAGGCGGTGCTGCCGCAGTTTCGCGGTGACATCCTGCAGGTGCCGCCGATGTATTCGGCGCTCAAGGTCGACGGCAAAAAGCTCTATGAGATCGCCCGCCGCGGCGGCGAGGTCGCGCGCAAGGCGCGTCCGGTCACGATCGGGGAGCTCACCGTGCTCGGCGAGGCGGACGGGGACTATGTCCTGCGCGTCCGCTGCTCGAAGGGCACGTATATCCGCACCCTCTGCCACGATATCGGCGCGGCGCTCGGCTGCGGCGGCGTGATGAGCGCCCTGCGCCGGACGGAGGTCGGCGCGTACCGCGTGAGCGATGCGTACACGATGGATGCGCTCTGCGCCCTGCCGCGCGAGGCGGCGCAGCGTCTGCTCCTGCCGGTGGACAGCCTCTGGCCGGATGCTGCGCGGTGCACGGTCGATGCGCAGGCGGAGCGGCTTGCCCGCTGCGGCAACCCGTTTCGGCTCGCTGTGCCGGACGGCGTCTATCGCATTTATGCTGCGTCGGGGGAGTTTCTCCTGCTGGCGCAGGCAACGGACGGCACAGCCGTCACGATCAAAAGTTTTTTCGAGGTTTCGTAACGTATGGAAAACCAGAAACGTGTCATTGCTCTGGGCTTTTTTGACGGCATCCACATCGGTCACGCCGCGCTCATGCGCCGCACGGTCACGCGTGCCGAGGAGATGGGCGCCATCCCCACGGTGATGAGCTTTGACGTGCACCCGGACACGCTCGTGCTCGGCAAGGAAGTCCCGCTCATCAACAGCGCGCACGCCCGCGAGGAGCTGATCCAGCGCCTGTTCGGTATCGAGAGCGTGGTCTTTATCCATTTTGACCGCACGGTCATGCAGATGCCGTGGCAGACATTCATCCAGACGCTGGTCGATGAAATGGACGCGGCGGGCTTCGTCGTCGGGCACGATTTCTGCTTCGGCTGGAAGGGTGAGGGCACGGCGGAAAAGCTCGCTGCCTACTGCGCCGAGCGCGGGCTCGGCTGCGATGTCATTCCTGCCGTGACGCTCGACGGCCGCATCGTGAGCTCGACCTATATCCGCGAGCTGCTTGAAAATGGCGAAGTCGAGCGCGCCAACGCCTTTCTTGGCCATCCGCACACCTTGTCGGACACGGTGCACTATGGCTACCGCCTCGGCACGAAGATGGGCACGCCCACGATCAATATGCAGTTTCCGGACGGGGTGCTCGTGCCGCGCCACGGCGTGTACGCCGCGAAGGTGTATCTCGACGACGGCAGCGAACATTGCGCCGTCACGAATGTCGGCGTGCGGCCGACGGTCAGCGGCGGACAGCGCGTGAGCGTGGAGAGCTTTATCCTCGACTATGAGGGCAATCTCTACAACCGTCAGGTGCGGCTGGAGTTTTATAAGTTTTTGCGCCCGGAGCAGAAGTTCCAATCCGTGGACGAGCTCAAGGCACGCATCCTGCACGATGCCGACACCACCCGCGCCTATTTCGCGGCGCAGATGCAGCACGCATAACGGCAGACAGAAAAAACCGCAGCCCCGATACAACGTGTATCGGGGCTGCGGTTTTTGATCCGCGGATCATTGCGGCGCGGACTGCGCGGTCTTGGCCGGGCGGCGGCGGGATTTTCCGCGGCCGCGCTTGCGCGGCTGCGCAGCCTTGGCCTTGTAGTAGCTCTCCATGCTGTCCGTCGCCTGATAGGTCAGGCGCGTGGCGCTCCACGTGCAGTCGTCCGCCTTGCGGAACTTGAGCCGCACGAGCAGCTTGCCGTCGGTCGGGCACTCGCCGAGCGCCATGTAGCGCTGGTCACCCTGATTGACCCACTTGCTGTAGCGCACCTCGCCGCTGCACAGCGGGCAGCAGGGGGTGACAAAGGCCGTGTCGCCGAAGAGCTCGGACTTCGTGGCATAGGACTCCGAGGCAACATGCTCGATGGGGTCCGGGCCGCTGCTTTCGCCGTGGTGCTCCTTCGGCAGATGGGTCGTGAGCTTCTGCGCGGCGTCATGGTAGTCGGCAAGTCCCTTCTCCATGTTCAGGTGCGTGCACACGAGGGCTGTGTTGTACGCATCGCCGAGCGCGTCGTGCGCGATGCGCGTCTGCTCGATGGTGAAGTGCTCCATCGCGGTTGCAAGCGATTTCTGGTTGCGGTCGCCGTCGGTCTGGAGGTTGTAGATGAGCTGAAGGTTGACCCAGCCCGCGATCCAGTCCCAGTCGAGATCGTGGATGATGATGTTCTGCTCGAGGATGCCCTGATCGTCACAGCCCCAGGTGAGAAACGTCACATCGTCACCGCACCAGGCGCGAAACTGCGCCAGTGCTTCCGGAAAGCTCACTCCGGCGGCCAGCCGCTCGCGGTCGAAGCCGGTGAGCTTTTTGACCTTGTAGTGCATACGCTTAAAATAAACGGGCTTGACGTCGATCTTGAATTCTTCGCCGGGGGTCATGTCTTCGTTGAGCTTCACCGCGCCGATCTCAATGATCTCGCCGCGCAGGTGAATGGGCAGCTTGTTGAATACGGAGGATTTGGAACTCATCGCCTGATTCCATTCCAGATCCATCACGACATAATGCATGGCTCTTTTCCGTCCTTTCCTGTAACATTAGGAGTATAGCACACAATGCGGCAACTTTCACGCCCTTTTTTTCGGGAATTCTATATTTGAATGCAAGAACATAGTGTGATATAATCATACAGTACCGTCTGAGGGCGGTTTTATGAGAAAACGAAGGGGGAATCCCAATGAAAATTGCAGTTCTTTGCGGCGGCCTGAGCCCTGAGCGCAACGTCTCGATCTCGAGCGGCACGAAAATTGCCGGCGCGCTGAAGGAAAACGGCCATCAGGTCGTGCTGCTGGATATGTTCTTCGGCCTGGAGGACTACACGGGCGATATCGCCCGTGTGTTTGACGATCCGCCGGCGCTCGGCGGCACGCACATCGACGAGAGCGCGCCGGATCTGGAGGCTGTGCGCGCGCAGCGCAAGCTCCGCAGCCCGAGTCTCTTCGGCGCGCACGTGCTCGAGGTGTGCGCCATGGCGGACATCGTGTTTCTCGCGCTGCACGGCCGCACCGGCGAGGACGGCCGCGTGCAGGCGACGCTCGACCTGCTCGGCATCCCCTATACCGGCAGCGGCTATCTCGGCAGCGCCATCGCCATGGATAAGGACCTGACCAAGCGCGTTGTCGCGCCGCTCGGTGTCAAGACACCGGCGTGGATGCTCGTCGAGAGCGACGGCATGGATATCGACGCCGTCATTGCGCAGGCGAAGCTGCCCTGCGTCGTCAAGCCGGATGACTCCGGCTCGAGCATCGGCGTGTCGATCGCAAACGACGCGGCCGAGCTGCGCACCGCGCTCGAGGCTGCCGCCCGTGAGGGCAGCCGCATCCTCATTGAGCAGTATGTCCGCGGCCGCGAGGTGCAGATCGGCATCCTCGGCGACAAGGCACTGCCGAGCATCGAGATCATTCCGGCGGTCGGCTTCTATGACTACCGCAACAAGTACCAGCCCGGTGCTGCCAAGGAGATCACCCCAGCGGAGATCCCGGCCGAGACCGAGCAGCGCCTGGCCGATGCCGCGCTGACGGTGTTCCGCGCGCTGAACCTGTCGGCCTATTCGCGCGCCGACTTCATCCTCGACGACGCGGGCGAGCTGTGGTTCCTCGAAATCAACACCCTGCCCGGCATGACGCCCACCAGCCTCGTGCCGCAGGAGGCCGCCGCCGTCGGTATCAGCTACAGCGAGCTGTGCGAGCAGATCATCGCCGCTGCGCTGCATAAGTGAGCCGATGACGGGCTATTGCGTATCGGATATTGCCGCCATCACCGGCGGTGTGCTCTCGGGTGACGGGACGGCACCCGTGACCGGTGCGGTCATCGACAGCCGCGCCGTCACGCACGGCGCGCTCTTTGCCGCCATCCCCGGCGAGCGGGTCGACGGGCACGACTATATCGGCAAGGCGTTCGACCTCGGCGCGTCCTGCTGCCTCGCGCAGCGCGTTCCGGCGGGGGAGACCCGCCCGGTCATCTGCGTGCCGGATACGGCTGCTGCGCTCGAGATGCTTGCGCGCGCCTACCGTGGCCGCTTTGCCATCCCCGTGCTCGGCGTGACCGGAAGCGTCGGCAAGACGACGGCCAAGGAAATGGTCGCCTCCGTGCTCACGCAGCGCTGGAACACGCTCAAGACGGAGAAAAACTTCAACAATCAGCTCGGCGTGCCGCTCACGCTCTTCCGGCTCGAGCCGGAGCATCAGGCCGCGGTCGTGGAGATGGGCGTATCGCACTTCGGCGACATGGCGCCGCTGGCCGCCATGGTGCAGCCGACGGCCATGCTCTTTACGATCATCGGGCACGCGCATCTGGAGTTTCTGCGCGACCGCCGCGGCGTCCTGCAGGAAAAGACCTCCGTGCTCGACACCATGCCGGATGATGCCGTGGCCTTCTGCAACGGGGATGACGATCTCCTGCGCGCCATGACCTGCCGCCAGCGCAAGGTGACGTTCGGCCTCTCGGACGGGTGCGATGTGCGCGCGGTCGATGTGCGTGACCTCGGGGACGACGGCAGCACCTGCACGATCGTCGCGGGCACGCGGCGCATCCCGGTGCGCATCCGCGCCTACGGGCAGCACATGGTCTACGCGGCGCTCGAGGGTGCGGCCGTCGGCATCGAATACGGTCTGACGGATGACGAGATCATCCGCGGCATTGCGGCCTATCAGCCGGTCGGCAGCCGTGCAAACGTGGTGCGCACGGCGCGCTATACGGTCATTGACGACTGCTACAACGCCAATCCCGACTCCACGGCCGCCGCGCTGCGCTCCATGGCAACGCTCCCGGCCGGCCGCCGGGTGGCCATCCTCGGCAACATGGGCGAGCTCGGACCCGATGCCGCGGCGCTGCACCGCGAGACCGGCGTCTGCGCGGCCAAGGCGGGCGTGTCGCTCGTTATTACATGCGGTGATCTGGCGCGCGAGATCGCGGCCGGTGCTGCCGAGGCGGACCCGAGCGTGCAGACGGCGTCGTTTGCCGCGCTCGATGAGCTGCTCGCGGCGCTGCCGGAGCTGGTGCAGCCGGGCGACTGCGTGCTTGTCAAGGCGTCGCACAGCATGGCGTTTGAACGCATCGTTCAGGCGCTGACACAGAACTGAAGACCCAAAAGTTACCCGGACAGAGGCTTGACTTCTGTCCGGTTTTCTTACGTCTGTACAACTTGTCAAATTCGTAACGTTAAAAAACGAACGAATTTGTTAAAAAAGTAGAAAAGGAAAATAGGGCTTTTCAAATGGGGGAAAAAGCGCTACAATACAGTTGACAAGAAAATAACGATGTTCGACAGGCTTCGTTCCGATTCCCCACAGCGGCAGCTGCCGCCCGTGTGGGAAGTGTGGAAAGCGGAACGCGCACAACAACATAGAAAACACGAATTACATTTGATTTCTTAAGGAGGAATCTGTCATGGCTAAGACCAAGATCGCAGTTTTGTGGGGCGTCCTCATCGCAATGATGGTGGCATGTGCCGGTATCTACGCAACGCTCAAGGCGCGCGAGATGAACCCGTACATCAGCGGTACCGGCTCTTATATAGAGTCCGTGCAGCCGCAGGGCGAGGCTTCCGCTGTCGTCGCGGACAACGTGGTCACAGTCAACGACTGAGCCCTGACAGGCGCGTATCCACGCCTGCATACCGTATGCAAGCCGCCGGGTGAGGCAATGCCTCAC
>ERZ833515.128-NODE-128-length-70416-cov-4.491394_pt1 | contig 70416 bp, 50 predicted proteins | sample MGYA00519949_ERZ833515 | MGnify/ENA primary metagenome ERZ833515 (study PRJEB31850, sample SAMEA3708741) | human gut metagenome | biome: human gut; feature: human-associated habitat; material: faeces | place: China | collected 2014 ...
AACAGCCGTCGCCTGCAATGTTTATCACGTGTTTATCCGGGTTGCCGATCTGTGCGCCGATCGCAGCACCAAGTCCGTAACCCATCGTTCCAAGTCCGCCGGATGACAAAAAGGTACGTGGATTTTTGTATTTGTAATACTGTGCCGCCCACATCTGATGCTGTCCGACGTCGGTTGTGATAATTGCATTGCCTTTCGTAATGCGGTCTAATTCTTCTATAATATAAGGGCAGCTCAACTGGCTGTCGTCATATTTGAGCGGATACTTTTCTTTTAATTCCAGAATATGCGCCGTCCACTCCGGATGATGCATCTGTTCCATCCGTGCAATCAGCTTTGTCAAAACATCCTTCAGATCTCCGACAATGGACACATCCGCATGGATATTTTTATTGATCTCAGCAGCATCAATATCGATATGCAGGATCTTTGCGTTCTTTGCAAATAAGGATGCATTGCCGATGACACGGTCAGAAAATCTCGCGCCCAGTGCAACCAGAAGGTCACACTCGCTCACTCCGAGGTTGGAGGTCTTTGTGCCGTGCATACCGATCATACCGGTATAAAGGACATCGGTTCCGTCAAATGCACCTTTACCCATCAGGCTGTCACCCACCGGTGCCTGAATTTTATGTGCAAATGCACTTAATTCATTGGCAGCATCTGACGCCACTGCACCGCCGCCGACAAAAATAAACGGTTTTCTCGCCGCCTTGATCATCTCGATCGCCTTTTCCATGTCTTCCTCACGGATCAGCTCTGTCTCGCGCTCGATCGGCTGCGGTTCCTTCGGCTCGTACTCGCAGGCCGCTGCCGTCACATCCTTGGTGATATCCACCAGAACCGGACCCGGACGGCCACTTTTAGCAATCACGAACGCACGACGGATCACATCTGCCAGCTTCGTGACATCCTTTACGATAAAATTATATTTCGTGATCGGCATGGTAACACCCAGAATGTCGATCTCCTGGAAGCTGTCTTTTCCAAGAAGCCCTGTCGTTACATTACAGGTGATAGCTACCATCGGAATGGAATCCAGGTTAGCCGTTGCAATACCCGTAACCAGGTTTGTAGCTCCCGGACCAGATGTCGCCATACACACACCGACCTTGCCGGTTGCTCTCGCGTAGCCGTCTGCCGCGTGGGACGCTCCCTGTTCATGAGAGGTCAAAATATGGGTGATTTCATCCTTGTGTTTATAAAGTGCATCATAAATGTTGAGGATCGCGCCGCCCGGATAACCGAACACCGTGTCTACCCCCTGCTCTTTCAAGCATTCAATGACAATCTCTGCTCCTGTCAATGTCTTCATCTGTCTAACCTGCTTTCCTTCCTTAAACCATTTTAAATGCATATCAAGCAGTACTTTTCGTCTCAAAAGCACCTGTCTGAAGCCCGCAATGATTACTTCTGTGTCTTCGGAACCTCCAGGATTGCGCCCCGGTTTCCGCTTGTTACAAGCGCTGCGTAACGTGCCAGGTATCCGGTCGTAACCTTCGGTTCTCTCGGCTGCCATTTCTTTCTTCTCTCTGCCAGCTCCTCGTCGGATACGAGTACGTTCAGGGAGTTATTGTTGATATCGATGGAAATAATATCGCCTTCCTCAACCAGCGCGATCGGTCCGCCGACTGCCGCCTCCGGAGAAACGTGTCCGATGGATGCACCTCTGGATGCGCCGGAGAAACGTCCGTCTGTGATCAGAGCTACGCTGGAACCAAGTCCCATACCTGCGATGGCAGAAGTCGGGTTCAGCATCTCACGCATGCCCGGACCGCCCTTCGGTCCCTCGTAACGGATGACAACAACATCGCCAGCCACGATCTTGCCGCCCTTGATCGCTGCAATCGCGTCTTCCTCACAGTCAAATACACGCGCTGGTCCCTGATGTACCAGCATCTCCGGTGCAACGGCAGAACGTTTTACAACGCCTGTATCCGGTGCCAGGTTTCCTTTCAAGATCGCAATACCGCCAGTCTGGCTGTACGGATTGTCGATCGGTCGGATAACCTCCGGATTCTTGTTGACACAGCCCTTGATATTCTCGCCAACGGTCTTGCCGGTTACGGTCATGCAGTCCAGATTCAGAAGGTTCTTCTTGGACAGCTCATTCATAACCGCATACACGCCGCCTGCCTCGTTCAGATCCTCCATATAGGTCGGACCTGCCGGTGCCAGATGGCACAGGTTCGGGGTGCGCTTGCTCATCTCATTGACCAGCTCCATGTTCAGGTCTACGCCTGCCTCATGTGCAATCGCCGGAAGATGCAGCATACTGTTGGTAGAACATCCGAGTGCCATATCCACGGTCAGTGCATTTAAAAATGCCTTTTCTGTCATAATATCTCTCGGACGGATGTTTTTCTCATACATCTCCATAACCTTCATACCAGCGTGTTTTGCCAGTTTGATTCGCTCGGAGTAAACTGCCGGGATCGTACCGTTGCCCTGAAGGCCCATGCCGAGTACCTCTGTTAAGCAGTTCATGCTGTTGGCGGTGTACATACCGGAACAGGAACCGCAGGTCGGGCAGACCTTACATTCGAATTCTTTCACATCTTCTTCCGTCATGGTGCCTGCTGCGTAGGAACCAACTGCCTCGAACATGCTGGAAAGACTTCTCTTCTGTCCCTTTACATGACCGGCTAACATCGGACCGCCGCTGACAAATACAGTCGGTACATTGACGCGGGCTGCTGCCATCAGAAGTCCCGGTACGTTTTTATCACAGTTTGGAACCATAACCAGCGCATCGAACTGATGTGCCAGCGCCATACATTCGGTGGAATCTGCGATCAGATCACGGGTAACCAGAGAATATTTCATGCCGACATGTCCCATAGCGATACCATCACAGACTGCGATCGCCGGAAATACAACCGGTGTGCCGCCAGCCATGGCTACACCCAGCTTCACGGCATTTACAATCTTATCCAGGTTCATGTGTCCCGGAACAATCTCATTATAAGAACTTACGATACCGACGAGAGGTTTGTTCATCTCCTCTTCCGTCATACCGAGTGCATTAAACAAAGAACGGTGAGGTGCCTGCTGCATCCCTTTTCTTACTGCATCACTTTTCATCTTTTCGTCTCCTTCTATCTCTTTCGACGACCTCCGCCCCTGGTGACAGGGGCGGTTTTTACGTTTATCTTTGATTTTATCGCATTTATGAAATTTTTGCAATCTTTCTATTTAATTCTCTCACAGATCAGCCTGCCCATCTCAACGGTTCCAACCTGCTTGCAGCCATCCGCCATGATATCCACGGTACGGTAGCCCTCGGTCAGTACCTGCTGTACGGCATCCTCGATGGCTTTTGCTTCCTTATCCAGATCGAAGGAATAGCGGAGCATCATCGCTGCGGAAAGAATAGTTGCGATCGGGTTTGCGATGTCCTTGCCCGCGATGTCCGGTGCGGAACCGTGGCTCGGCTCGTAGAGACCAAATTTGCCCTCGTTTAAGCTGGCCGAAGACAGCATACCGATGGAGCCGGTAATCATGCTTGCCTCGTCAGAAAGGATATCGCCAAACATGTTCTCAGTCAGGATCACGTCGAACTGTCCCGGATTCATGACAAGCTGCATCGCGCAGTTATCAACCAGCATATGGGTCAGGGTAACTTCCGGATAATCTTTAGCAACTTCCTCGACTACCTTTCTCCACAGGCGGGAGGAATCCAGTACGTTTGCCTTATCGACGCTAATAACGCTCTTGCGGCGCTTCATCGCGATATCGAATGCCTTGATTGCGATCCGGCGGATCTCATTTTCATTGTAGGTCAGGGTATCTACCGCGGTCGTCACGCCATCAATCTCCTTCGTGTAACGGTCACCGAAGTACAGACCGCCGGTCAGCTCACGCATGATAACCATATCGAAGCCGTCGCCGATGATCTCTTTCTTTAACGGGCAGGCATCTGCCAGCTCTTTGTAGAGGTATGCCGGGCGGATATTCGCGAACAGTCCCAGACCTTTACGGATGGCAAGAAGACCGGCCTCCGGACGCAGGTTCGGAGCTACATCGTACCAGCGGGAATTTCCCACGTTGCCGCCGACTGCACCGAGCAGGACGGAATCACTCTTTTTCGCGGTCTCCAGTGCCTCATCGGTCAGCGGTACGCCGTACTCGTCGATGGAACAGCCGCCCATCAGGATTTTTGTATAATTAAATGTATGACCGTAGACGGCGCCCACCTTGTCCAGCACGCCGCATGCCTCTCTCACAATCTCCGGTCCGATTCCGTCGCCCGGAATCACAGTAATATTGCAATTCATAATAAAATACCTCCCTTGTTTCAAACGGTTACTTTTTATCATATCGGATTCCGTCCTATTTTGCAATCTTCTGACGAAGGAAAACCGGTATTCCCCATATAGTAATTTGGAATTTATTCTATAACCTGGGGTTATCTGTAAAATAAAAAAGAATGTGCCTTGGCACATTCTCGCGCCGAGCGCGGTCGCTTGCGACATGTTTCTGCTTCGCGCGAGTGCGCATCATTGGCACGTTAGTGCCTTTTTGTGTAATAGGGAATTCCAAGGAATTTCCTGTTACACAAAAAAAGGACCGCCGCCCCCATCGGGAGCTGCGATCCTCTCACTTTCTTACCGTTCTTCTTAGACTTCCGGTTTCTCAACCTGAACGATTGCATCCTTACGCATCGGGATGCGGCAGTTCTTGTTGCTTCCGAACTCTACGATTACAGTATCATCGGTCATATCGATAATCACGCCGTAGAAGCCGCTGGATGTCAGAACGCTGTCGCCTACTGCTACGGTTGCCATCAGTTCTGCCTGTTTTTTCTTTTCCTTGGACTGTGGACGGATTGCCATAAAATAGAAGATGGCAATGATAAATACAAGGTAAACGATCATTCCGCTTGTGCTGCTCATGTGGTATATTTCCTCCTTTAGTTCGATTCACCCATCATGCCTGCAAGTTTCTTTGCTTTATACTCAGCATAACAGTGATGTTCGATCGCGTCGCGAATCTCTTCCATCATTTTATTATAAAAATACAAATTATGCAAGACGCATAATCTCATCCCCAGCATTTCCTTCGCCTTAAACAGGTGGCGGATATATGCGCGGGAGTAAGAACGGCATGCCGGGCAGCCGCAGCCTTCCTCGATTGGGCGCGGATCCAGCTCATATTTGCTGTTCAGGAGATTTAATTTGCCATGGTTCGTGTATACATGGCTGTGGCGTCCATTCCGGGACGGGTACACACAGTCAAAGAAATCGACGCCCCGGTCTACCGCTTCCAGGATGTTTGCCGGTGTTCCAACGCCCATAAGATAAGTCGGCTTGTCCTCCGGCAGGTGCGGAACGACTGCATCCAGAATCCGATACATTTCCTCATGGCTCTCGCCAACTGCCAGACCTCCGACCGCATAGCCATCGAGGTTCATTTTGCTGATTTCCTTCGCGTGTTCGATACGGATATCCTCGTAAATCGCACCCTGATTGATACCAAACAGGAGCTGTTCCCGGTTGACCGTATCCGGCAGTGCATTGAGGCGTGCCATCTCATCCTTGCAGCGCGCCAGCCAGCGCGTCGTGCGCTCCACTGATTTCTGTACATAGTCCCGATCGGCAAGACTCGGCGGGCACTCATCAAATGCCATCGCGATCGTCGAACCTAAGTTGGACTGAATCTGCATACTTTCCTCCGGTCCCATGAAAATCTTGTGACCATCGATGTGGGAGTTAAAATAAACGCCCTCTTCTTTAATCTTCCGCAGTCCCGCCAGGGAAAACACCTGAAATCCGCCGGAATCCGTGAGGATCGGGCGATCCCAGTTCATAAATTTGTGCAGACCGCCAAACTGTCGGATCAGCTTGTCGCCGGTACGGACATGGAGGTGGTAGGTATTGGAAAGTTCCACCTGCGTGCCGATCGTGCGGAGATCATCGGTCGAAACCGCGCCCTTGATCGCCGCCACCGTGCCGACATTCATGAAAACAGGCGTCTGGATGGTTCCGTGGACCGTTTTCATTTCCGCGCGTTTTGCGCGGCCATCTTTGTATAAAATCTTGTATTCCATCTTTTTTCCTATACTTTTTACTTCTCTGCCTTTGCCTTCTTACCAGCCGGTTTGGCATTCTTCTCCATGCGCTTTTTATTCAGCACATACCAGACAGAGCCGGACAGGCATACGGACGAATACGTACCGCAGATCAGACCTACCATCAGCGGAAGAGCAAACTCACGGATGGAAGATACACCCAGGATGTAAAGAATCAGGACCATGACGAAGGTCGTCAGCGTCGTGTTGATGCTTCGCGTCAGGGTCTGGCTGATACTGGTGTTGACGATCGTCTCAGCGGACTCTTTATTGCCCAGAAGCTTCATATTCTCACGGATACGGTCGAAGATAACGATCGTCGCGTTGATTGAGTAACCGACAATCGTCAGCATGCAGGCGATGAACGTCGAACCAACCGACCAGCGCAGCATCGCATAGCAGGTCAGGACAACCAGTACATCGTGCATCAGGGCAAGAACCGCGCCCGCCGCGAACGTGATATTGCTGAAACGGAACCAGATGTAGATCAACATGCAGATCGTCGCAATCGTAACCGCCACAATCGCATCGCGCTTCATCTCCTGGCTGACTGCACCGGAGATACTATCGGCTGTGATCTTCTCTTTATCCACACCAAACTGATCCGCCAGCGCCTGGTTTAACTCTTCGCGCTCGTCCATGTTCAGGGTACGTGTCTTGATGATAACCTCGTTGCTTCCGGCTACCTTCTGGGTCTGTGTGCCAGCTTCGCCGGTAATCTTTTCTACCACCGGAACCACCTGGGAGGAAATATCTTCCAGAGACATATCCTCGTTAAAGGTAACGTTTGTAGAAGTACCGCCTCTGAACTCCATGCTGTAGTTGAGCGGCACACCCATCGAAGACTGATTGTGAACCATGCTACCGACGCCTGCCAGAATGATCACGAGCGACAGAGCAAAGTAAAGCTTGCGGAATTTCAGGAACGGACGCGTCTTCATATCCTTGCGGCATCCGTAGAATTTCGCATCCTCAAAGCCCATCTCATAGAAGCAGTTCAGGGCAAATTTGGTTACAAACAGCGCCGTGAACATAGAAAGCACGATACCGATTGCCAGCGTCGCCGCAAAGCCCTTGACGGTACCGGAACCTCTCCAGAACAGAACCGCTGCCGCAATCAGGGTGGTTACGTTTCCGTCGATGATCGCGGAAAGTGCCTTGGCGAAACCTGCCTTGATCGCATTCTTGACGGATGTTCCCAGACCGATCTCCTCTTTGATACGGGTGAAAATGATAACGTTCGCATCCACCGCCATACCAATCGACAGGATGATACCAGCCACGCCCGGAAGCGTCAGAGTCACCTCAAATGCAACTAACAGGATCAGGATCAGACCGACATACAGGCACAGAGCCAGAGATGCAGCCAGACCCGGAAGCAGATATACGGCAATCATAAATACAATGACAATGGCAAATCCGATCAGACCTGCCTTTAAGCTGGTGGAGATCGCCTCCTGGCCCAGCTTCGCGCCAACTACGTTGGAACGCAGCTCTTCCAGCTCCAGGGACAGGGAACCGATACGGATCGTGGACGCAAGATTATTTGCCTCTTCATAATCCGCCATGCCGTCGATCTGGCACTGTCCGCCTGTGATCGCCTCACGGACGGTCGGAGCAGAAATAATCTGGTTATCATAAATGATATAAATTGGTTTTCCGACGCCATTCGTGGTCGCCTCAGCAAATGCCTGTTTACCTTCCTCGGTAAAGGTCAGAGAAACGACATACGCCTTGGAACCGGTCGCCTTATCCTCGGTCATGCCGGCTTTCGCGCTGGCAACCTGTTTACCATCAAGGATCTGATTTCCTTCAGAGTCCACGAAAATCAGGGAACCCGGTTTTCCTAACTCTTCCAGAATCGCGTTGGCATCCGATACACCCGGAATATCTACGTTGATACGGTTATTACCCTCCTGGTAAACCTCCGCCTCGGTACTGTAATTCTGTACACGCTGCTGGAGCTTGTAGATCGTATCCGCCATATCCTCGGAAGACGGATTTTCTTCTTTCGCCTGATAGGTAATGCTGACACCGCCAGCCAGGTCAAGACCCAGCTTGATATCATCCATGGTATCATAGCCGAAGAATCCGAACAGTCCTACTGCGAACAGCAGGACCAGCAGACCGAGAAGGCCTTTTACTTTGCTGTTCTTCATCTTATTTCTCCTTTTATTCTTCGTCGGCAAGAGCCGCCTTAATCATGATCGCACACTCGATACGCTTTTTCTGCATCTCGCATCCGATCTCATAAGCATCGGTAATGGTTCCGTGGAAGTTGTAGGAATTGGCTGCGCAGCCGCCGCTGCAGTAGAATCTTGCAAAGCAGTCTCTGCACTTTTCTTTTGCGTAGACGTTGCAGAGCTTGAATTCATCCCGGATATCCGTTCTGGTAATTCCGGTATCTACATTGCCCATCAGGAAATCTTCCTGACCCACAAACTGATGGCATGGATAGAAATCGCCCCACGGGGTAACTGCCAGGTACTCCGTACCTGATCCGCATCCGGAAAGACGTTTTGCCACACACGGTCCCTGATTTAAATCAATCATGAAATGGAAGAAATTGAAGCCTCTTCCCTCTTTTTTGCGCTTGATATACTCAACTGCCAGCTTGTCATACTCCTCCATGATCTTCGGAAGATCTTCCTTCCGGATCGCGTATGGCTCATCCTCCGCTCCGACTACCGGCTCGATGGACATCTGGTCAAAGCCAAGATCTGCGAAATGCTTCACATCCTCAGAGAAATCCAGATTGTTTCGGGTAAAGGTGCCGCGGACATAGTAATCCTTGCCTGCGCGGCTCTTCGCGAATTTCTGGAACTTCGGAACAGTAATCTCATAGCTGCTGCCGTGACCGTTTCTGGTAGGACGCATGTAGTCGTTGACTTCCTTACGTCCGTCCAGGCTCATGACTACATTGCTCATCTCACGGTTACAGAAGTCCATGATCTCATCGTTTAAAAGCACACCGTTTGTGGTCAATGTAAAACGAAACAGCTTATTATGCTCTTTTTCAAGAGATCTTCCATATTTTACAAGCTCTTTTACGACATCCCAGTTCATAAGTGGCTCACCGCCGAAGAAATCGACCTCAAGATTTACACGGTTACCGGAATTGGCAACGAGGAAATCCAGAGATTTCTTTGCTATGTCAAGTGGCATCAGACCTCTGTCACCCTTGTACTCACCTTCTCCTGCAAAACAATATCTGCATGCAAGATTACAGTCATGTGCAATATTGATACACAGAGCCTTTACCACTGTTTTTCTCTTTTTAAAATCAATGATATAATCTTTGAATATGTCTTCTGTAAATAGTGTTCCGTTTTCTACCAGGCCGGTTACCTCGTCATAGGCTTCCGATACTTCATCCTTATCATAGGATGGCAGTAATTCCATTACCTGTTCTTTTGTATGATTTTCGTAATTTGCAATAATATCATACACAAGGTCATCCACTACGTGAACAGACCCACTACATACATCGAGTACGATATTATATCCATTACTTTTGTACTGATGTACCATACAAATTCTCCCATCTTGTGAATTAATTTTTCTGACACGCAACGAAAGAGGACTGCCATTTGTTTGACGGTCCCCTTTGTGGTTGTCTGTCTACAATGATCTCTTACTTGTTCTCAGCATTCTCACAGCTCTGATTTCCGACTGTGCATGATGTCTTACAAGCTGACTGACATGATGTCTGGCATTCGCCGCATCCACCTTTAACCATTGTGTTCTTCATTGTTCTGTTTGTGAGTGTCTTTATTCTCTTCATAGGTACACTTCTCCTTTTTATGTCATATAGCGAAATTATAACACAACATGCTTTAAAGTCAAAGTATTTTTACGAAAAACTTGTCTCTAACCCAGCATTCCGCCAAGCATTCCGGCCGCCAGACACAGGATCACATTCGTCAATGTCCCTCCGGCAGAGATATGGATCGTACCATTCATAATGAAAGATACAATACCGATCACCAAAACATAACACACTCCAAGCATTAATCCCCAAATATATTTTTGCTCCTTTACCATCTTGCCGGTAAGAAAACCGCCAAGGAATACAGAGATGCCATGAATGATGATAATACTCAGATGAATCACCGTATCACCCAGTCCCAGCTTGTACATGAGGAATGCCGTTATAAGCAGCAGGATTGCCGTTATTATGTAAGATACCGCAAGTGCCTTTAAAAGGCTGAAAATTTTCTGTCCTGTAATCATAGAAAAACCTCCTGACACTACTATATGCCGGAAGGTTTTCTTTCATTCCAGAGATCATTCTCTATTCTGCTATATCAATCATTTTCAGATGTCATTTTCGAAGTCAAACTGCTTCATCAGTCTTCAAATAATTCCGTCAGCTCAAATATATCGTTGCTGATACGGTCTGCTTTCTTCTTCGTTTCTTCATCCGGTTGGATCAGATCGATCACCATAAGGGTATACAGCCCTGCATCGTGGGAGGCTGTCACACCATTAATGGAATCCTCTACTCCAACTGTCTCCTCCGGCTTCGTACCAAGCTTCTCACAGGCTTTCAGATAGATGTCCGGGTATGGTTTTCCTCGCTCGATCTCATCCCCACAGATCACATCATCAAAATACGGAAGCAGTCCGCTTCGAACCAGTTTATCCTCTGCCCGTTCCCGATCCGTCGAGGTTGCAACCGCCATCTTGATCCCTCTTGCCTTTAATGTCTTTAGTGTCTCGATCACGCCATGTTTTAATTCAACGCCATGCTCATTCAGATATGCTTCGACCATATCCACTGTGCGTTGTCTGAATGCAAGATAGTCAAAATCTTCACCCATCTTTTCTTTCATCACATGTGCATTTGTCTTCTTGGTTCCACCTGCCATCCGGTCACAGATCTTCGACATCTCATTCTCCGGGATACCGATGGATAATCCATTCTTCAACCAGCACATTCTGTATACCTTCTCGGAATCGATGAGGACTCCATCCATATCAAATGCTACCGCTCTTAATGCCATTTATGTCACCTCATTGAAAGACCACGCCTGTTCGGGCGTGGTCCCTTTCTTTCTATAGTCATGTTTTATTTACTGCTGTGGCTGTTTCTTCTTTTTTTCATGATCAGAAGAAGGATCACTGCCACAACTGCAAGAATTGCAAGAATAATGATAACAATCAGGATCGGCGATGTCTTTTCCTTTAACTGGAAGGAGAATACCTCATCTGTTGCACTGTCATAGGTCGATGTAACATTTCCCGCTGTATCTCTTGCAGATACCCGAACCTCATAATTACCGTAGTTCTCAACCTGGAACTCATACGAATTCGTATCCTCATACAGTGCCGGATCAATAGTATCTCCGTTAATCACGATCTCTGTCAGCATATCATCTGCATCTTCCAGGCCGATCTTCATGGTAAACGGATTTCTTACAACACTCTTATCATCAACGCCTGTGATAATGATACGAGGTGCTGTTCCATCATAGGTAAAGTCAAATGTTTCAGTTGTCACATGACCAACCTCATCGGTAACGGAAATCGTCATTGTATGATATCCATCTGTCAGATCTGAGAAATCTACAAAATCAATACCATCCAGCTTTACACTTGCCTTAAATACAGAAGTATCATTAACTGACCAGAGTGCATCATATCCCTTTTCCTTGATATCCGCAAAATCCTGACTGTTCAGAAGAAGTTCTCCATCTTCTGATCTTCTCTCAGTAAATTCAGCCATCTTTGCAGTCTTGTCAATTGTTGGCGGTGTATTATCTACCGTAAATACCATGTTGTAATCATCTGCCTTGTTTCCAAGTGCATCTTCTGCTGTAACTGCAATGGTATATACACCATCCTCATCAAATCTCTGGCTTCCACGGCTGACTGCCGCATTACTGCCAAAGTTTGTAAAGTAAGAGGAAGATACGTCCTCGCCATCCTTCTGTACAGATATATTTACCTTATTCGAAGCAAAGAAGGACTCTGTTACTTCTATGTTCATATCTACATAATCTGTGTTGTTTACAGAGCTTCCACCAACTGTCTCATACTCATTTACGACACTGTTCTTGCTGTTCACTGCTGATACCTTAAGCTCTGGTGCTGTCTTATCTACCTTGAATGTCTTAGTAACAGCCGTTGCAACATTACCTGTCATGTCCTTTGCATTAAAAGTGATTGTATATTCACCATCTTCATCAAAGGTATAGGTCGCAGTATGCGGATTACCGGATGAAAAATTACCGGTATTTAAGGTTGCAACTGTTGATGCTCCTGTTCCATCCGTCTTTTTGGTGATCGTTGCCGTAATGTCAGCACTGTTCATTGCTTCTCCATCATAAGAGAATGCAAATGCTTCATTTACTGTCAATGTCGCCGTACAGGATGTATTCTGTGAATCTGCAACACCTGTTATCGATAATACAGGTGCTGTTTTATCAATCCGGAAGGATACATTTTCTGCAATCTGTTCATTACCAGCCTTATCATCCGCAGAAACAGTGATCTCATAATCACCCTCATCTGAGAATACAATCTCCGGATTTACGGAAGTGTTATTCCATTCTACCGTTCTGTAATCTCCATCATATGCAACTGCACCGGAAGCATCCTTCCGTTTTACATGTACGGTATAGGACTTTCCTTTATAATTATCTGCAAGGTTCACATTAAGTGCTACATTTCCATTATTCAGCTTATTCACAGTTGCAATTCCGATCGTAGGCTTTGTCTTATCAATTACAAATGCAGCCTCATCCTCTGTTACATTTCCAAATGCATCCGTAACTGTAACCTTCAAATTATAAATTCCCTGTGCATTCCGTTTCACTGTATAGGTTCCGCTCGTTCCCTTCATTGTGAAAGTGTCATCTGCATCACCATTTGTATCTTTATTCTTATCGGAAACCACGATCTTGTGTGTTTCGGCAAACTGTTCTTCTACTGCTATGTCAAATGCGATATCTTTATTGTAATAACCGTCATTTGTCTGCTCCAGCCGTGGTGTGATCGTTACCTTCGGCTTTGTTGCATCTACCTTGAAGCGGGAACCTGCTACGTCGTATGAAACCTTATTGCCTGCCTTATCCGTTCCTGTTACCTTGAAGTAATAGGAGCAGGCTTTTCCCTTCTTCTGACCGCAATATGCAGAAGCCTCCAGTGTCTTGCCATCCACCTTCTTGATCGCCAGCTTCTTCTGTGTATATTTGCTTTCATCAAAGCATTTGTAATACTCTGTGATCTGGAAATCCTTCAACAGCAGCTTCTGATTATCTGTAACTGTGATCTTCACATTTGTACCCTGTGTCAGACCATTCTCCGGTACACCTTCAATTGTCGCTACCGGGCTTTCCTTATCGATCACAAACTTAATATCTCTTACATAGTTTACATTTCCAAATGCATCCACTGCCTTGATCGTCAGGTTATATACACCAGGTGTTTTTCTCTTTACTGTGTAAGTTCCGGTTGTCTCATTCAGAATGTATGTCTCATCTTCGTCTCCATTCACGTCCTTGTTCTTATCACTTACTGTGATCTTCGTTTTTAATGGAAACTGCTCTGTTACTGTGAACTTGAAGCTTACATTCTTGTTGTAGTAACCATCATTCTCAGAATCCGGATAGCGATCCAGCACGATATCCGGAAGTGTGGAATCGACCTTGAATCTGGAATCATTGATTTCATATTCCACATCATTGCCGGCTCTGTCTTTACCGGTTACCTTAAATACATAAGAACATGCCTTGCCGCTCTTCTGTCCGCAGTATGCAGATGCCTCTAATTCCTTTGCACCTACCTGCTTGATCTTGAGTTCCTTCTCAATGTATTCTGTACCATCAAAATATTTATAACACTCAACGACTTTAAAGCTTTCCGGATCCAGTCTCTCATTATCTGTGATCACGACACGGATCGTTGTACCGGTTGACTTCTTGTCATCCGGAACACCTTCAATCTCGACCAGAGGCTTCTCTGTATCGATCGTGAACCGGATATCGGATACTGTTGCTGCATTTCCGGATGCATCTACTGCTACAACCATCCATTTATACCGATCAGCCTTTGATACAGTGAAACCAAATGTTTTCTGCTTTACATCTTTATAAGAAAATGCCTTATATGCTTTTGCAGCATAATCGGCTTCTGATTTACAGTTCTTATAGTCGTCTGTATTTAACACATATACATTTGCGCCAAGTTCAAACTGCTCTGCCACTGTAATATTAAATCTGACCTTGTCATTATAATACTTTGTTCCGGTACCTGCGATTGCCGGTTCTACCGTTACTTCCGGTTTATATGGATCATAATAGAAGGTCTTGCTTCTCTTTTCTGAGCTGTTGCCGGATCTGTCAGTTGCACTTACCGCAATGTAATATTTCATTGGCTTTCCATCAATAACCTTACAGTTTTTGATCGTAGCTGTAACTGTCTGATCCGAGCTGTTCTTTGCTGTGATGATCTCTTCACCCTTTACTCCGGTACCTGTCGTTGCATCATAGTCGTAAGTTTCATACACTACCTTCACAACCACATCGGAAGCTGCAATGCCATAATCATCTGCTGCCTTAACTGTGATCGTCTGTGTACCATCATTTTTATAAACACCACTTACCGGAATACCGGAGAAGCTGATATCTGCCAGTTCATTGTCGATAACAAAGGTACACTTTGCAGTCTTTGTGTTGCCAACCTCATCATATGCTGTTACTGTAACTTCATATACACCGGCTTTTTTGTAAATAAAGGATGCATTCATGGTCTGACCGATTGCTTCGGTCTCCAGATTCATCTTCTGCTCCTGATCTGCAACAGCCTTGCCGTCACAGGTTGCTGATGCAGTAATCCTGCTGATCAGAAAATTATCAGATGCAGACGCCTTTACTGTTACATCTGAACCATTCCAGTACTGCGTAAGCTTCAGACTGTTTGTGGATTCTTTATCTGCAATATCAACCGCTGGCTTTTCAGTATCAACCGCAAACCGGTATGCAACCCCATTTTCATTGGATTTTGTTGCAATATTTCCTGATTTATCACTGATATAGAATATGATCGTATAAATCTTATTCTCTTCAATTCCATTTGTTAATACAAGTGTTTTATCAAATGTTTTATCCCCATTCGCAGCTATATTTCCTGTAAGAATGGTATTTCCCACCTGATCTGTGACCTTGTAATCACCCAGTGAAAACGCATCCTCAGCCGTTATATGAATGGAAGGATCTTTACTGAAATAATAAATACCATCTGCTGATGCCTTTGCTCCGGCAAATTCCATTGCTGCTATTGATGGAGCTGTCTTGTCATATAACACCTGAATGGATGCATCCGTTGTGTTTTCATCTTCATTCGCAGCCACATAATGATGCTTTGATGTAAAGTGGAATGCATACACACCCTCTGTTGTCAGATCATAGGTCAGTGTAACGGTTTTCAGATTTCCATTTGCTGATATATCTGTTCTGGACGGTGCTACATCAATACCGGCAGCAGACGCTGCGGCATCCGGAGTCTTTCTTGTTACCGTCTTTACAATATCATCGGCATCCAAATCCAGACCTGTTACTTTATATGTAACCGTTGTTGCACTTCCATTATGTCCGGCATATACCAGTGCCTGATCCTTTGCATCTATTGTTTTCCCCTCGGAGGAAACTGTCAAAGAATCCTGTAATGTTTCTTTATTCACATAAACGGTTACCGTTTTCTTTGTTGTATTTCCGGCACAGTCATATGCGTCAAGTGTTACTTTATACACACCAACATCCGGCAGTGACAGTTCATCTCCGGTCAATGTAACTTCCTCACCATTTACATAGACCTTTGTTTTAGCCGTATCAATCTGACTGTCAGCATCAGAAATCCGGAATATCAAAGTCTCTCCTGTCTTGGCTGTTACAGTATATTCTGCCTGATCCTGCAGTGATACACCACCATTTGCCTGACTCAGGATAAGTGCCTGTGGAGCTTTTGTATCCAGATTAAATGTGATCTCTTTGGTACCAGTCTGACCAAGACGGTTTACTGCCTCATATAAGACTGTATGTTTTCCTGACTTATCTACCAGAGCGGAAATCGGAATATTATCATATGTATAAGAATACTGATTTGCATCTGCTGATATACCTGTTATGGTTTCAAGGATCCTACCATCAAGGCTGATCCTTGCCGTATCGATCGGTGCATAATCCTCAACTGCCGCTACTCCTGTCAGTTCTGCACCACTGAACCATGTATCTGCATCATATGTATAATTCTGGATCGAAATCGTTGCACTATCGTTTCCCTTTATGCCACGGAAAGAGCCCTTTGTAATTTCTGGTGCTTTTTCATCGATATATACAAATGATCCATTTTCATCAAATTTGTAAGTACCGATAGATTCATATATATGATCTGTGACTCTGAAGATTACTTTATAATCCGCACCTGCTACAGACGATTTCGGAATCAATACCGTTTTACTGCAGATACCGGTATCTTCATCTTTATTCATACATACCGACTGCCAGTTATTCATGGTCGTTCCATTCACAAAACAATATTCCAGATCCAGATCTGCAAAATTACTGTCGCCTATATCCTCAAGCGCCGATACCGTTACACGAATACCATCACCCTTTTTATTCAGGAACTCACCAAGTATCCCTTCCGTAATCTTTAATTCAGAATCTTCATCTACCGTTACATCCTGAATCCGGATATCTGAAGTATACCGGATCGTCACCGGAATAAATACCTTTTTTCCTTCCCTGCTATATGCTGTAAATACATATGATCCGGATTCCGGAACCTTTACATCAAAGGCTCCACCATCTTTACCGATTGGTATTTCTTTCTCATTTCCACCATTTAATGTATATGTAAGTTTAACAATATCCGCCGGATCTTCCGGTGTCTGTTTTATATATCCGTCAACCTGTTCCGTTCCATCTGACACATACCCCTTTACAGACACAACATCCCCTTTTTCAGCATAATAAAAACTATCTCCATTTTTATCATTTATCTGTGGAATGCTTTTATTTCCCGCCTCTGCTGAAATATGCATAGTTGGTCCAGCAACAGATAGATTATCCCCTTTTTCAGCATTTTCTCCATATACACGTATTATCCCCGCAAATTCATAGGTATCCTTCTCATCTGCTGCTTTATAGACTGCATACTGATATTCATCCTCTGAATCTGTGATCCGGATCTCCTCGATCTCCGAAGCCTGCTTTATGGTCTTCTTATCAGATGCATCACAGGATGTTGCTATAATCTGCTTCTTATCAGATGCATCCAGTTCCTGCATCAGGTAGTCACCCTTAAATGTGACAGCAGTCTCTTCCGGAACAGAAATCTCAACCTCTTCTACACTGCCTGTCTTTACGCTTCCATCTTTATTTTTCTTATATGTAACTTTTTGGGGAATATACGTTTCAAGATTGATCACTTCTTTTGTATATTCATCTTCTGCTTTCATTCCGATTCTGTTATCAATTACCACCAGTGATAACAGCATAACCGCCGTCATGACCAAAGCCACAAAACGATGTAAATATTTGTTTTTCTTCATTTTGGTCACTCCCTTCTATATCGATTCATCCGTATGAACTACAACAACATCAACTAACAGTGGGAATTTCTCAGCTTCTTCACCCTGTATATCGGTCTCACTACTGTCAGAAGCTTCTGTATCCATAGTGAGAACATCAGTTGCATCATCATCGGTACTTAATACGTCTGTTGCATCACTGTCTGTACTTAAGACATCCGTTGCCGCATCTGCTTCGTCCTCTGATGTCAGAATATCAGTCTCACGCTCATATTCATCATCCGCCCGAAGAACATCGGTCTCTTTTTCATAATCCTCCTCTGATCTCAGGACATCAGTTTCTTTCTCATAATCCTCCTCTGATCTCAGGACATCAGTTTCTTTCTCATAATCCTCTTCCGGTCTCAGGATGTCGGTTTCTTTTTCGTAATCCTCTTCCGGTCTCAGGATATCGGTTGCTTTCTCAGAATCTGCTTCTTCCGGTCTGGTATGATGATGGCTTCTGCTCTTATTCAACTCATCCACAGCCTTCTTATATCTCTCATTTCCTTTCCTGGAAACTTCTTCGGATGCTGACTTGCCCTTGATATCACGCACCTCGATCTTACTGGTACTGCCCTTTGATTTGATCGCATCTTTTTTGGAAGCACCGCTTCCCTGTAAGCTTTCATAACCCTTTTCGCGGATCTCTTTGATCTGTTTTCTGGCTGTGCTTCCGGAAAGATCTCCGATCACCTTCTGGATATCCAGTTTTACAAATAATATAACTGCTATCACTGCAAAGACAACTGCAAGAGCTATACCGCCGAATAACATTACATTACATATCGTTTCATTCATTGTTATCACTCCTCACTCCCTGTCACTGCAGTATTTCCATTTATAATATCAGAAATTGCAGAGTTTACGATCAACGAGTTCCATTCATTATTACCACGGGAGGCAAGAATATTGATCTTACTGCCCGCATCGTATACCGCTTTGATCTTCTGGATGCCATCCTGCTTCCAGCGTTTCGGATTGGATCCGTATTCTCCGGAATACCGGTCATACAGATATGTCAGATGACTGACATAAATATCGGCTGCATTATCAACCGTTCCCATACTGCTCTCTGCGGAACTGTATACCTTTTCAGCCTGATCATAATAATCCTTATTGTCGCTGATCTTTTCAAGCGCTATGTAAGTTTCCGCTTCTTCCTTCATATATTTTACATACGATTTCTTTGTTGTATCCGGAAGATTTGGATCCGTGATATCGATACTTGCCAGATAACGGTTAAGTGAGTCGATTGCACTCAGATAATAGGTTTCCTTCTCTGCATCTACATTTGTATTCTTTGCCTGATAGGAATATACGGAGTACAGGATTCTCGCATACTGTGCCGTGTAATATTTTACATTACGATCCTCCGGAAGTGCATTGGAAAGCGCTGTACTGTTTTCATCCAGCTTTTCGTTTGCCTCCGTCAGCAATGCAATCGTTCTCTGCGGCATATCTGCCGTATCACTTCCCAGATTATCAACATAGATAGAAGCGATATTCAGATAATTTACATATTTGCTTGGATTTGTATCTTCCAGCTCCTCACTGTTATAAGTTTCAAAATTAACCAGATTCTCTTTACTGTTTGCAAAATTGGAATTCTTCTTGATCTTATTCTCGCAAATTGCCGAATAGTATGCAGCCTGTGCTGTCTCATCCGGGAAGTTTGCCGAATCATTTACCTGATTAAAATACTGCATTGCAGCTTTGTAATCCTGGATTTCGTTGTAATAAATGATCGCAACCTCATAGACAACATCTGCATTTACCTTGTCAATATACTTGGTGACGTAACGTACACCTAATTTTGCTCCACTGTCCACGTTCTCGGACACAGTGTCAGTGTTCTGATCCATATCATAATAATATGCATACGTATCAAGAAGTCCCAGATAGGCATCTGAGGATGATTCATCCAGAGCAATTGCTTCTTTATAGATCTTGATTGCTCCATTTATATCATTATCCTGCAGCGCATCTTCTGCCTCCAGTATCTTGTTGCTGTAGTTCTTCTCCTTGATCTCATTCTTCTTTACCCCGCCAAAAATGGCACAGCCAACAGACAGAAGGGATAATCCTGCCATCACGCCAAATGTGACCAGCTTTTTCTTTGCCTTTGCTCTGTACTCATTGTCCAACTCATTGTAATGATCCAACGCATACAGAAGTTCTGAACAGGACTGATATCTGTCATTTGGATTTGACTGGCAGCACTTGATAATGATCTGCTCCAGACCAGATGAAAGCATTGGATTCCACTGACGGATCGGTTTAATCTCATATGGTGGCTCACATGGATTCTTTCCGGTTACCAGATGATACAGCGTCGCACCCAGATTATAAATATCCGTTCTGGCATCAGTATTATAGATACCACGTCCCTGCGCATCACCGAACTGCTCCGGTGCTGCATATCCTCTGGTACCCAGTGCTGTCGTATCTGCGTTATTTTCAATTATGTACTCTTTTGCTGTTCCAAAATCGATCAGCTTTACTGAACCATCCGGCTTTAACATAACATTGGATGGTTTCATATCTCTGTATATGATCGGTGGATTCATGGAGTGCAGATAATCAAGTGCACTGGCAAGCGCACGACCCCATTCAATTACATCGGACTGCTTCTGTGCACCCTCTGCCTTCAGAACTTCATTTAACGGCTTACCTTCTACGAAATCCATGATTACATAAATCGTTCCATTCTCATTTATGATATCAACGATTCGGGGCAATACCGGATGATCCACATTTTTCAGGATATTTGCTTCACGCTCCAAGCCTTTTAAAAGTGTTTCTACACTCTTGGAACCATCATTCTTTATCTCTTTTACAGCCCACTGTTTATTCAGACGGTTATCCATCGCCAGATAAACAATTGACATTCCACCCTGACCAACTTTTTTCAGTATTTCATATTTTCCATCTAATACTGTTCCTAATTCTGTCATCTTATCTCCCCACTACTCAGCCTTGACCAGCAATACTGTTATATTGTCTGTTTCCTTCCTGTACTTTACAAGATCTGTTAAAAAAATACAGCCCTCTTTCATCTTATCTTCATCTGGTGCTGCCAGCGGACTGAGTTTCGCCATAATCTCATCTCCGCTTATCTTATGTCTGAATCCATCTGAACATAACAAATACGATGCATTTTGTGTAATATAACCTCTGATGAAATCAGGTTCCACTACCGGTGATGCGCCTACACACTGTAACAGTATGCTTCGTCTGCTATCTGTTTCTGCCTGCTCCGGGGTCAGTCTTCCTGCTGCGATCTCCCTTGCAACCAATGTCTGATCCTGTGTAAGCTGTTCCATTTTATCTGTCAACTCATATACCCGGCTGTCGCCCACATGTATAATATAATATCTGTCCTCATACATAAGAATGGCTGACAACGTGGTTCCGATCATAATTCCCCGGCTTTCACCATATGCTTTCAGCTTTTCATTCTCTGTTACAGCTATGCGATCCCACTGCTCCTTCAAGATCGCTGTATTAAATGTTCCTGTTCTGACCAGTTTTACAAAATCATGTTCAAACCAGCCACAATATGCATTTATGACCTCTTTGCTTGCAAGCTCTCCTTTTGCCAGTCCGCCCATGCCATCACAGATAATCGCAAAGGCTGCCTGTCCATTCGGAGTCTCTGCAATCTTGATCGCAAGAGAGTCCTGATTATTTTTCTTTTTTATACCCACATCTGTGTGATATGCCGCTCTATATTTCATACGCTTCTCCTGATTATTATCCCCATATCCTTATCTGACAAAATAAATGAAACCTTCATCACCCAGAGAAACCTTTGCATTATTTGTCAAAAATACATTTTTCTGTCCAGCTATGTTCTGTCCATTCACAAATGTACCATTTGTGGAAGCATTATCTCTGATATAGCTGACACCATTCTTTCTCTCAATGATGCAGTGGATCCGGCTGACATCTGAATTGTCTGTTACTGTATAATCTGCTTTGGTTGCAGATCTTCCGATTGAAAATTCCGGTTTATTTATATATATTTTTTCATTTGTTGCTATTCTTAACAGATACGGCACTGGCACCTGAGGCTTCTTCTCCTCAACCGGCGGTACCGGTGCTGCTTCCGGTTTCTTCTCCGGCATCGGTGGTACCGGTGCTGCCTCCGGTTTCTTTTCCGGCATTGATGATGCCGGACGATTTGGGATTGGCGGCACAATTGGTTTGCCATCCGGTCCCATCTGCATTGGCATTGGTCGTCCCGGCATTGGCCGACCGTTCATTGGCTTGCCATCCGGTCCCATCTGCATTGGCATTGGCCGTCCCGGCATTGGCTGTCCGTTCGGCATCGGTGGTACCTGACGGTTTGGCATTGGTGGCACTGATCCTCTGGCAGAAGCACCAGGCTGTACCATCTTTGCATTATTCTGCATAACACCAATACGGCTTACCTTGTCGTTTGCAGTTTTTTCTTCTTTTTTCTCTGTTTTTTTCTTTTCTTCCTCTATGTGGATTCCCATATCAATCAGAAGCTGATTGACAAATTCTTTCATATCACCAACTGAGAATGTTCCAAGTTTATTCGTAAATGTGATCAGTCTTGCTACATAATTATCCCGATCCATCTCAAAATAATGTGCATTACAGATAACATCTTTTACAAAATTGCGAACCTCATTCAGATCCGTGATCTCCTTATCGACACCTGCAACAATAAAATAAACATTCAGGCTCTCAGGAGCAACAAACACATACTGGATATCCTTGGCAACATAGCTTAATGAGATCATATTCATTCCAAATGCTTCCAGACCGCTTAAAAGGTTATACAGTAATGTCAGCATCTGCTTCTTGTTGATCTCTTTCTTGAGGAACTCGGTCAACTGTACCTTGTTGCCAATCTCATAAATAAATTCTCTCTGATTATCTTTCTCTTCCAGTCTGCACGGTATGATCTGTGGAAATTTTCCACTCACACCCTTATCTACCTTTTCATCAATAATATCAGTCTGATCCAGCACATATCTGCAGTTATATGTATCTCCCGTTTTTGTAAGTAATACTTTGTTCTTCTTCATGTCCCTCTCTCCATTCATGATCCGGAAATCCCAATACTGTCCGGATAATTATTTTCCATGTATACACCAAAAGCAGGTATTCCTACCTGCTCGTGTTCACCCGATCCGGGTGATAATATATATTAGCTTAATTTGAAAATGAAATCTTCTCCGCCGATTGTGATCGTCGCATCATTCTTAAGCTTAACTTCCTGACCTTCTTCCAGCTTCACGCCATCTACCAGTGTAGCATTTGTCGCTTTGTTATCCTTCAGGTAACAACCGTCATCTCTCTGATAAATGATCGCATGTACTCTGCTGATCGCACCGTTTCCGTCAATTGTGAAATCAACACCACGGTTTGCCTTACCAAGCTTAAATACTGCCTTATTTACCATAACACGTTCCTTTGTGTTTACACGGATAATATATGGCATTGCCTTCGGCACACCCGGTGCAGGTTTCTTCTCTTCCTCCGGTGTCTGATCCTGTACAACACTCATGCCACCTGTAAGTTCAACCGTTGTTCCGGTCGCTCCTGTTTCAGGCTCTTCCTTTTCTTCAACAGGAACCGGTGTTGTAAGAGTTTCAGGCTCTACTGCATCCGCCTCATCTACGTCACCCGCTCCCCGAATCTGCTCCGTTGGATTATCAATAACCTCATCATCCTCCATCTCAACAGAAGCCTTCTGAATGATCTTTGCACGGTTGATTCTTATGTTCTTCATAACCGGTGGTTTCTCGATCAGATTATCCAGATCCTGAGTATCGATCAATACCGGTTTTTCTTCCATCTTACTTTCAGCAGAAATCTCTGTCACACCCTCAGCAGTATGTGCAATCTCCTTGATATTAAATGCATGTGGCTTTTCTTCACCGATGTCCGCCAGATCAGCACCCGTCAGCATCTCTGTCATACCTTCTGACTCTTCTGTCTCCTCCGGTGTCTCTATCGGAATCTCTGTCGCAGGCTTAATATCTTCTGCCTCTGCTTCTTCTGTTTCCGGTTCTGCCTCATCATGAGCCGTTTCTTCTAACTCTGCATCTTCATCCAGTGTAAGCTCTTCCAGATTACTCTCATCGAACAGATCCATATTTACAGAATTCAGTGCGCTGTCAACATCTGCATTCAAATCCAGATCTTTGAAGATCGTATTCTCTTCTGTCGGTTCTTCCTCGTACATCTCAAGGCCATCATCGTCATCATCGTCAAATGATATATCCTTAAATTCCGGAAGATCATCCAGAGAGGTATCACCCTGTGGAATATCCACACCCTGAGAAACCTCCACGCCGGAATCTCCAACATCCATAAATTCTTCTTCTACCTGTAATCCGGCAGCCTCCATCAGCTCTGTGATCTGACTTACAAAACCACGGATCGTGAACTTCTCTACATTCAGCATATTTATAAGCTTAGCAACATAATTACAATCTTCATCGTCCGCATATGTTGCATTCAGAATCAGGTCTTTTACAAAAGCCTTAAATTCCGCATTTGCTGCCACATCCGATCCTACCGGAATACAGATCATCTTTACATCAAACGTTACAGGATTTACATATGTAAAATCCTTATTCAGAATAACATATGAAACAGGGATTCCCAGATCACGCATATTCATAATTCCTGATGCAACCCCTCTGATTATACCCAGCATCATCTCTGCATGTACCGTGCCTGAAAGGAGTGCTCCAACTGTTGTTCTGTCCGTTATATTGTATGTAAGATAATCATTCTCATCATCTTCTTCATAAATGATATCAATGAGTTCTGCAATTTTATTATCATCAAGGTAATCAAGCAACTCTTCATCCAGATCTGTCTCATCATCCAAAACATAAGACAAATACTTTTCAGAGCCTATATTTCTTACTTTGAAATTCACTTTTCTCATCAAACAATCCTCCTATCACACGTTCTGCTGTGCATATAAGGTAACAAATTATCCCATTGTTCATGCATACTCTATAAGTATATATAATTTCACCATATATCGCAAGTCTTTTTAAAAAGAAATCGGCAATCTGCCCAATACATTACTGCGTATTAATATGTTCATCATATGTAGATGAGAAGATATGGCTTCCATCTCCGGCATCACTGGTATGATAATATAGATAATCGTTCTCATCCGGATATAATACAGCCTCTATCGATGCCTGACCCGGATTGCAGATCGGTCCTACCGGAAGTCCGGTATTTTTATAAGTGTTGTATGGTGATTCGATCTCCAGATCATCATAAGTAACCTCTGACTTATCATACATTCCGTCTGTCAGAGGGTACAGAACCGTCGGACACATCTGAAGCATCATATCGATCTTTAAACGATTATAGATAACACCTGCAATGATTGGTCTCTCACTGTCAATCTTTGCTTCCCGTTCCACGATTGATGCCATGATCAGGATCTGATAATCTGTATATCCAAGATCTGCTGCCTTGGCACTGTATTCTGAGGTATAAACGCTCCGGAATTTTTCCAGCATCGTATCAATCAGACTTGCCGCAGTCGTATCTTCATAAATATCATAGGTTGCCGGAAACAGATATCCCTGAAGGTCATACTTCACACCATCTGTATTCATGTCTCCGGTACTGAACGGGATCTGATGATTTCCGTTCTTTACTTCATTCAGGAATTCCTCCGAGCTGCAAATATCCTGCTCCTCACATTTTGCTGCGATCTGTTCGATACTGTATCCTTCCGGTATCGTCAGTGTATCAACAACTTCCTTGACAGGTTCTACATAACAAAGTTCTTCTATCATCTCGAGTGTACTCATTCCGGTGTTCAGTGTAAATGTACCGGGCTGGATCCGTCCTCTGTATTCTGATTCTTTCACTCGTAATACAAATGCATATTCATACTTGATCAGTCCAGCGTCATGCAGGATCGCTGCCACCTTCTTTGACGATGCTCCTTCCGGAATCTCGATCGTTACATCTGTTCCCGATGTGCTCTCCGTCCCCTTGTACTCATCCATAAATCCATCATAGACATTTTTAATCTTTAATCCGCCTATCACAACAAGGGCAATAACGACGACCAATACAATAATTACCTTAATACCTTTTCCGTTCTTCACTCTGCGTTTCTCCTTTTTCTGTTTGTAACTTTTTATTCCCCAATAAAAAATATACCCCAACCCAAAACAATGCATCCAACATTGACTTTGTAAAGCCTGTAATGATATGATAGCCTCATCATAAATGAAAGGATGCGATTTATTTTGGCAAATCCAATAGTAACAATTACAATGGAAAACGGTGATGTTATAAAGGCTGAGCTGTACCCGGACATTGCTCCTAATACAGTTAATAACTTTATCTCACTCGTAAAAAAAGGCTTTTACAATGGTTTGAACTTTCACCGTATCATCAATGGTTTCATGATTCAGGGCGGATGCCCGGAAGGAACCGGAATGGGCGGACCAAACTATAGCATTAAAGGTGAATTCTCACAGAATGGCTTCAAGAACGACCTGAAGCACACTGAAGGTGTTCTCTCCATGGCTCGTTCCATGCGACCGGATTCTGCAGGTTCCCAGTTTTTTATCATGCACAAGGCCGCTCCTCATTTAGACGGTGCATACGCTGCATTTGGCAAAGTAATCGAAGGAATGGATGTTGTAAATAAGATTGCAACAACCCGAACAACTTACGGTGATCGTCCTGTAAAAGAACAGAAAATGGCTTCCGTAACTGTTGACACATTTGGTATTGATTACCCGGAACCTGAAAAAGCCTGACTAAAATTCAGTATAAACTAAAACAGCCATTTTGGGAACAAATATTTCTCCAAAATGGCTGTTTTTTTGCTTTTTTCTGTAACCCGGCACAACGATTCTCAACCGTCTCAGGTGAACTTATTTTTCGTTCAGATCCACATTCCAGAAGCCGTCTAATGTAGCAAAATAATCATCCGGTGTCTCTGCCCTGCGGATCAGTTTGGTACTGCCGTCTTCACAGAGGAGAACCTCTGCGGATTTCAGTTTGCCGTTATAGTTATATCCCATTGCAAAGCCATGTGCACCTGTATCATGAATTACCAGAACATCTCCCATATCGATCTTTGGAAGCATACGATCAATCGCAAATTTATCATTATTCTCACACAGCGAACCTGTTACATCGTATTTGTGGTCGCATGGTTCATTCTCTTTACCAAGAACTGTAATATGGTGATATGCACCATACATGGCAGGCCGCATCAGATTAACTGCACATGCATCTACACCGATATATTCCTTATGTGTATGTTTCTCATGAATCGCTGTTGTGATCAAATGGCCATAAGGAGCCAACATGAATCGTCCAAGCTCTGTGTAAAGGGCTACGTCACCCATTCCTGCAGGAACCAGGATCTCCTCGTATACCTTTCTTACGCCTTCGCCGATCGCAAGGATATCATTCGGCTCTTTATCCGGTGTATACGGAACACCTACGCCGCCTGACAGATTGATAAAGTCAAGCTTTACGCCTGTCTTTTCCTTAATCTCAACCGCTACCTCAAATAAGGTTCTTGCAAGAACCGGATAGTAGTCATTCGTCACTGTATTGCTTGCAAGAAATGCATGCATTCCAAATCTCTTTACACCTTTGTCCTTCAGGATACGATACGCCTCAATGATCTGATCCTTGGTCATGCCATACTTGGCATCTCCGGGGTTGTCCATGATCGTTGTGGAAATAGAGAATGTTCCACCCGGATTATATCTGCAGCAGATCTTCTCGGGAATTCCTGCTGTCTTTTCAAGGAAGTCAATATGTGTGAAATCATCCAGATTGATCGTTGCACCAAGCTTCTTTGCAAGGATGAATTCCTCTGCCGGCGTATCATTGGATGAAAACATGATCTCGTCTCCGGTAAATCCCAGTTTATCTGACATCATAAGCTCTGTCAGTGATGAGCAGTCTGTACCGCATCCTTCTTCCTTTAAAATACGAAGAATAGTAGGATTTGGGGTTGCCTTTACCGCAAAGAACTCCTTAAATCCCTTATTCCATGAAAATGCCTGATATAACTTTCTTGCATTTTCTCTGATTCCTTTTTCGTCATAAAGATGAAATGGTGTTGGGTATTTCTTAATCATCTCATCAACCTGTGCTTTTGTTACAAATGGTGTCTTCATGATCATCTTACCTTCCTGTTGTATTTTGTAATTCCGACTATATATTTAAGCACACACATCTGGATTTGTAAAGAATACATATCAGGTTCTGCATTCTTTATCTGTATAATACCACGATCTGTGATCTCTTTATGCATTATTCTCGGCTGCAACAAGGTTATCGCTCTTATGCTTCTTACGAAGGAGCGGCTTCTCGATCTTACCGGTTGCATTTCTCGGTACATCCTCAAAAATAATTCTTCTTGGTCTCTTGTATCTTGGAAGCTCCTTGCAGAATTCATTGATCTCATCTTCGGTACATTCCACACCGTCCTTTGTCTCGATGATCGCTGCCGTGATCTCACCAAGTCGTGGATCTGCAAGTCCTATAACTGCTACGTCTTTGACCTTTGGATATTTACTCAGGAAATTCTCAATCTGTACCGGATAAATATTCTCACCACCGCTGATGATAACATCCTTCTTACGGTCAACCAGATAGATGAAGCCATCTGCATCCTGCTCTGCCATATCTCCGGTATACAGCCATCCATCCTTTAATGTCTCAGCCGTTGCTTCCGGATTCTTATAATAACAGGTCATAACGCCAGGTCCCTTTAATAGCAGTTCTCCAACATCTCCCTGCTTCACATCTTTACCATCTTCATCTACGATACGCACCTGCCAACCATATCCCGGCACGCCGATCGCACCAACTTTATCGATATTCTCTACGCCCAGATGTACCGCACCCGGTCCGATAGACTCTGACAGACCATAGTTTGTATCATACTGGTGATGTGGAAAATATTCTTTCCAACGTTTGATCAGGCTCTGTGGAACCGGCTGTGCTCCGATATGCATCAGTCTCCATTGATCCAGCTTATAATCTGATAATTTTACTTCCCCTGATTCTAATGCCAGCAGCAGATCCTGTGCCCATGGTACTAACAGCCATACAATGGTACACTGTTCATCGGATACAGTTTGAAGAATCGTCTTTGCATTAACACCCTTTAACAGAACTGCTTTTCCGCCTGTGATCAGGCTTCCGAACCAATGCATCTTTGCACCTGTATGATATAAAGGCGGAATACATAAGAATACATCATCCTTTGTCTGTCCATGGTGCTTCTGCTCAACTGTAGCTGCATGCATCAAGCTCTCATGGTTATGTAAGATTGCCTTTGGAAAACCTGTTGTTCCTGATGAGAAATAGATCGCTGCATCGTCACTGTCTTTAATATCTCTCTTTTCAAAGGTACTGGAACAGTTTGCTGTCAGCTTGTCGTAGTCCTCTGCAAATGTTGGGCAGTTGCCACCGGCATATAACAGAATACGCTTCTCTGCGATCTCATCTACAACTGTCTCAACTCGCCCGATAAATTCAGGTCCAAATACAAGTACATCCACATCCGCAAGCTCTACGCAGTATTTGATCTCCTCTGCATCATAACGGAAATTAAGCGGCACTGCCAAAGCTCCTGTCTTTAATGCTCCAAAATAGATTGGAAGCCATTCCAGACAGTTCATCATCAGGATACCGATCTTATCTCCTTTCTGGATTCCCCTGGAAACCAGAAGATTTGCAAAACGATTGGCTTTCTCGTTAAATACATTCCATGTGATCTCCCGTCTATACTGACAGGTTGGATTCGCCTCGATCAGCTCATATTCTCTCCATGTCACTCTTCTCGTCTCTGTGACATCCGGATTAATCTCAACCAGCGCTACATCATCCCCAAATTCTCTGGCATTTCTTTCCAGATAATCTATAATTGGCATACCTATATTCCTCCGTATATTACAACTTTTTCGCTCAAACGCTTTAACGCGTTAAACATCCATACCCTTTAGTATACTCAATCTCATCCGAATACACAAGCAGTTTTTTCTATAAATAATATCAGCTCGGGATTTATCTCTTTACATCTCCGGGTTCATTGCTGCTTTCAAGAAATCAATATACCGGTTCATGAGATTATTTCCACAGAATAATGTAATAGCCAGACCTACGCTTAAGAAAGGGCCAAATGCAAAATGATCGTTTTTACCATGGCTTCTGCGAACCAGACAGATCACGCCATAGATTCCGCCAAGGATCAGTCCGATAAAGAAACCAACTACTGTTGCCTTCCAGCCAAGCAAGAAGCCGGCAGCAAACATCAGCTTGATATCTCCGCCGCCAAAGCCTTCCGGAATAATAAGAACGATCAGATATAACGGAAGACTGATACAGATCATACCGATCAGTCTGGATACGATCGTAACCCCATCCATTGCAAGGAACTCAGATCCCGGAGCTGCATCGGACACGAACTGAAAGATCAGAGATACCACACCCATCACGAAAATAATGACATTCAGTATAAACGGGATCTCCATGGTATCCATATCTATAAAGGTCACTACCGTAAGAACCGCCAGAAACAGGAAATAAATAATCCCCTGTAACCCCATTCCGAAAAATCCGGTAAATAAAACTGCTGCCAGACCACCAAATATAATGATCCCTGCATTTCTGAACTTTCCCGGTTCATGCAGTCGCTCTAACTGCTGTTTCTCCGGTATCCGGTAGATCACCTTTGTCAGCAGATAGAAGATCACCATACCTGCAATAAAAAATCCAAGGCAGGCTGCCACCCTGCCAACTGTTCCTGATATCTCCAACCACGTCATATGCTTATACCCCTTTCACCTTTCATCTGTTTATAATTGCCTGCAAATCACCATTTTTATCTCACATGATTCATTCCGGCATGAACTTTACAACTATTTATTTCTATCGCATAACCACATTATATACTTCACGCTTTGGAACGCCACGGTCTGCTGCCGCCTGTTTGATCGCATCCTTCTTCGTCATGCCCTGTTTCTCATACATGGCAACATGTTCTTCTATCGTCATCGAAAGAAATTTCTGCTGCTTTTCTGCTTTTGCCGCAGCCACATCCATGCCCTCGATCACCATCACATATTCACCTCTCGGCTCATGCTCTGCATAATAGGCGATCGCTTCCGACAACAGAAACTGTTCGATTGTTTCATGCCGTTTCGTAAGTTCCCGGCAAAGTGTGATCCTGCGGTCGCCAAGTGTATCAAATAATTCCGCAAGTGTCTTCTGCAGCCGGTGTGGTGCTTCATAGATCACCATCGTTCTGGTCTCATCCTTTAATCCTGCAAGAACCTCTGCCTTTTCTTTCTTGTCCTGTGGCAGAAATGCTTCAAATGTAAACCGTCTGGTCGGCAATCCCGATGAGATCAGCGCCGTGATACAGGCGCATGCCCCTGGTACAGCTGTTACGGTTACTCCTGCTGCAAGTGCCTGCCGTACCAGCTCCTCGCCCGGATCCGAGATACCCGGCGTTCCTGCATCGGTTATAACGGCAATATTTGTTCCTGCAAGAAGCTTGTCCACCAGAACCTTCGCCTTATCATATTTATTAAATTCATGGTAACTGGTCATTGGCGTTTTAATCTCAAAATGGTTTAACAGCTTGATACTGTTTCTCGTATCCTCTGCTGCGATCAGATCCACTTCGGACAGTGTACGCACCGCCCGGAATGTCATATCCTCGAGATTCCCGATCGGTGTAGCGACCAGATATAATATACCCGCCATGTAGATTCTCCTGTTCTGTCTGTTTTATTTCTTTGCTTCTCCTTCATACGTGGCAAGAAGCTGTTCCGTGTAAACGCCCGGTTCTTTATAGACGATCAGCGGCGGCTCGATCTTGATTCTGGAATTACCGCCCTTTACGCCCTCTACGATCACCATATTCGGTTCTTTATCAATATATGGATGAATGAGCTGCATCCGCTTCGGTTCCAATCCATTTGCAAGCAGCCCTTCAAAGATCTCCGCCAGCCGGAATGGTTTGTGTATCATATAGAAACTGCCGCCCGGCTTCAGCAGATATGCTGCTGCTTCGATCACATCCGAAAGCGTCACGCAGATTTCATGTCTGGCAATATTCTTCGGTTCATCCGGATTCGTCAGTCCATGATTTCCGCTGATATATGGAGGATTCGATGTCACAATATCAAAAAAGGCCTTCCTGTAATTACAGGAGACCTCTCTGATATCTCCATGATCGATTCGAACCTTCTGTTCCAGATCATTTAATCGGACACTTCTTCCAGCCATCTCTGCACAGGCATCCTGAATCTCCAGACCGATAAATTGGCAGGTGCCGTCAGACGGCTCTTTTGCCGCCAGCAGGATCGGTATCACACCGGTTCCTGTTCCCAGATCCATGTACATGCCATCCCGTCTGTGCTTTACAAAATTTGCAAGCAGCACCGCATCCATACCAAAGCAGAACATATTCGGATTCTGTATGATCTGATGTCCCTTGCATTGCAGATCATCGATTCGTTCATCAGGGAGAAGATCAATCATCAAACTTGGATTTCCCTCCCTTATCTTCCAGTGCTTCCAATGCCTTATATTCTTCGTCGCTGATACGCTCTGTACTTCTGCGTTTCTTCGGCTTGAATTTTAATTCACTGACCGGATATTCCATAACCTCTTTATTGTCATCCTTATCCGTAACAACAATCCTTACCTTCTGGCGAAGAACGCTTACAGATAAGACTTCACCTTTGTTTCCATCTGTTGTACGGACAAAATCGCCAACATTTGGAAGTTTTTCATTCAAATATTCATATGTGTCCTGTTCATGCTTCAGGCAGCACATCAGTCTGCCGCACACACCGGATATCTTTGTCGGATTCAGAGACAGATTCTGTTCCTTTGCCATCTTGATCGATACCGGAACAAATTCCGAAAGATGCTTATGGCAACACAGCTCCCTGCCACAGATACCGATACCGCCGACCATCTTGGTCTCATCACGGACACCGATCTGCCGGAGCTCAATCCTGGTCTTGAATACAGATGCCAGATCCTTTACCAGCTCACGGAAATCAATTCTTCCATCTGCTGTAAAATAAAACAGCACCTTGTTATTATCAAATGTATACTCCGCCTCGATCAGCTTCATATCAAGCTTATGCTTTGCGATCTTTTCTTTACAGATCACAAATGCTTTTTTGCTCTTTTCCTTGTTGTCTTCATTTTTCTTCTTATCTTCATCTGTAGCTACTCTTATGATGGTCTTTAAAGTAGATACGATCTTGCCATCGTCTATATTTCTCTTTCCCAGAACCACTTTGCCGAATTCAACGCCACGGGCAGTCTCCACGATAACAAACTGTCCACATTCTACATCATGATCTCCCGGTGAGAAGAAATAAATCTTGCCGTTCGGTCTGAACCGGACTCCTATGATCTCTTTCATTATTTATTCTCCTTTATAGTCAGAAGCATAAGTTCCATAGCCACATCAAAATTAACATTTGCTTCCAGACGGATCTTCGCCTTATCCATCGCCTTTAAAACATTCTCGATACCCTCATAGGAAATGTGAGCTGACTGTTTGCGGATATCTGTATAATATTCCTTAAACATCAGTCGTCCGGCATTTCCTGTGATCTTTAACATCAGGATGTCACGATACCACATCATCATCAGATCAATATAATCACTGATCTTCAGCTTATGATGGTTCATATTCTTGATCGCAAATATAATATCATCGACTGTCATATCCGGGATCCTGCGGAGAATGCCTGTTACATCCTCTATGATCTCTTTATATTCTTCACTGGACGCAAGCCGGATCGCCTTACCCAGATTTCCCTGCGCAAAGTCCATACAGAAATCTGCTTTTTCCTTTGGAAGCTTCAGCTCATTCATCAGGTAATCCAGTACATCCCGCTCTCTGACAGGCTTGATATTCAGTACGATACATCTGGAAATGATCGTCGGAAGGATCTTGTCAATATTGCTGGTCAGCAGGAAAATGATCGCATACTCCGGTGGCTCCTCGATTGTCTTGAGCAGAGCATTCTGTGCATTTGCATTTAAAAGCTGTGCATCGTCGATCACATAGATCTTGTACCGGCTGCTATACGGTTTGATCGTTATATCTTTATTTACCTGATCACGAATCTCCTCTACCGAGATCACATTTGGCTTGTCATGTGTGACCCATGTAACATCCGGCTGATTATCCGTATCCATCTGCTTGCATGATCTACACTTGCAGCATGGTTCCGTTCCGCCTTCTTCACACTCCAGAGTCTTGATTATGGCACGCGTCAGAGTCTTCTTTCCGCTGCCTTCTTCTCCATTTATGATATAGCCCTGGGATACCTTTCCCATCTCTATACTTCTCTTAAAATGCTGGATTATATCCTCATGTCCGATAATTTCAGAAAATTCTATCATGCTATTCTCCTTGCTTATGCTATGGTCTTGCCAGCCATTTTTCTACATACGAAGTTATTATATCATGTATTGCCTCTTTTGGCAAAGCTGCATCGACTTTTACGATACGATCGGGATTCATTTCTGCAAGACTTCTATAACCCTCAACAACCTTCTTATGGAAGTCCAGACTTTCCTGTTCCATACGGTCAAGCTCTGCCTGATTTTTCTTTCTGGCAATACCGACTTCTGCATCCAGGTCCATTAAAAATGTCATATCCGGCAGGATGCCCTGCAAGGCAAATTCATTTACTTTATAAACGGTATCAATTCCAAGTCCCCGTCCGATTCCCTGATATACGGCTGATGAATCCACAAAACGGTCTGCGATAACTGCTTTGCCTGCAGATAATGCCGGCTTGATATTCTCCTTTACAAGCTGTGCTCTCGCTGCTGCATATAATAACAGCTCTGTCATATATCCCATCTCTGTAAAATCTTTATTCAAAATGACCTCACGGATTGCTTCACTGACAGCATTTCCGCCCGGATCTCTGGTGATAAGTACATCATATCCCTTTTTATTCAGATAATCCTTTAACAGTTCGATCTGTGTTGTCTTACCGGCTCCGTCCGGACCTTCCATCGTTATAAATATTCCCTGCATATATTCCATGCTCCTTTATGTGTTTAATCATATTTGTAAATGAATGATCGTCATCTAAACACCTGAACTTTTGATGTTTTCTTTACCGCACAGGTTCTGTAACCGGAATATAGATCCCATCCGTCTGATATTCTACTCCGATCATATTCAGACCGGTTTCCACCATCTGCGTAATATCCCGGATCACCTGCCCGTCGATCTTCTCGCCCGGTGTTATAACTGCAATTCCAGGTGGATATGCATATACATAATCTGCCGCTATGCTTCCTTCCGCCTCTTCCAGCTTCTCTCTGCTGCTATCCAGTCTCCACGCTGCTCCCGGCGTCATAACCTGCTCCGGCAGATGAAACCCTGTACTACATAAAACGGCATTCTCCATATCCGGTAGCACCGACATGGAATCTGCATGGTTCATCTGATCTGCATTTCTTCCTGCTTTATCCGCTGCTTCTGTCAGCTCCGAATCTATATGTTTCAATATCTCATAGAGATGCTCAAATGCCTTTTTCTTATCTGCAAATGAGGTCATCAGGATCACATGATGCGTTCCTGCCATCTCAACCACCTGCTGATATTCCGCCGCTAATACATGCGCAAGCCACGGTCCTGTAGCCGGAATGTCGTTCCGGCTTTCCGTTCCCGGTTCTGCCGGGTGCACACCTGATACAGTAAATACAAGCTTACCTTTATCATAAGCATAACATGTCTGCTTCGGTTGTAACAGTCTGATATGCCTCAGTTCCTTACATTTTTTTCGAAAATGCTTTAGTCGTTTTCTATATGCATCAAATACTTCAGGATGATTCCCCGCATATACGACTGCTTTCTCCATGCTCTGTGTGAACAGATAAGAGGGTGATGATGTCTGAAAAATATGCAAATACCTCTCCACCTTCGGAATCAGCTCCTGCCGGTTCACATGAAGAAGTGCTGTCTGTGTCAGTGAAGGAAGCGTCTTATGCGTACTCTGTATGACCAGATCTGCTCCTGCTGCGACCGCTGACAGATTTCGTTTCGGCAAAAACGGGAGATGTGCTCCATGTGCCTCATCTACGATCAATGGAATATTATATGGCTCAAGCACATTTTTAATCCCACAGATATCTGATATCACGCCCTCGTACGTTGGGGATGTGATAACAACCACAGCCGGCAGCCTATCCGTTTTTTTTAGTTCATTTAATGCCTGTTCCATCTGTTCTGGTGTGATATCTGCAAATATATCCGTTCCCGGCAGCAACTCCGGTACGACATATTCCGGCTTCAGATTCAGAAGACTGACTGCATGGCAAACCGATTTGTGACAATTCCGTCCCATCAACACAGATGCCCCCTCCGGTGCACAGGCATACAGGGCTGTCAGGATGCCTCCGGTGGCTCCATTTACCATCATATAGGTTTTCTCCGTACCATAAAACCGCTGCATCTGCTCCAGACTGTCCTTCATGAACAGCTCCGGTTCATGAAGATCGTCCAGCCCTTCTGCTTCCGTAAAATCCCGGAGAAACATATTTTCCCAGAAATCATCTTTAAATACATCCTGCCTTTTATGTCCCGGCATATGCCATGGGTAATAATCCCCTTTCCTGTATCTGTCCAGATATTGATTAATATATTCTTTCAAGCTGATCTCTCCTGTTCTATAAGAAGAAAGACCGGAGAATCTTATCTGCAAAAAAATCCCTGTTCTCTGCAAATAAAACCATCCAGTCTCCATCCTTCATCTTTAGCTGCCAATTATATTATGTATCATTTCCAGCTGACTGCGAAGTGCTTCTACATCGATCTGCCCCGGTGCAGAAGGGATTCCCGCAGTTGCGAATGAGATACAATTTCCGTACATTTCTCCGGTCGTTCTTGTGGATACGCCAAGCTCACCCATCGAAATAACGATCAATGGTGTCTGATTTCCAGATTCCTGAAGCTCCTTTGCAGCCTGCATCATATCAACAACCTGCGAGCCATCTTCCGGCATCATTGCAATCTTTGCAATATCTGTTCCGGTATTGATCATATCTTTAAACCGGTTTACGATCTGCTCCATCGGTAGCGTAGTCTTAAAATCATGATTCGATACGATAACCTTTACGCCATGTGCATGTGCTGTCTCGATCACTTCCGTCACGAATGGAATATCATAGAAATATTCTACATCGATCAGATCCGCATATCCGCTTTTGATCACATGCAGAAGCATTTCCCGGTACTGATCCGGTGTAATATCATGACTGCCGCCTTCACTTCTGGTACGAAATGTGAAAATGATCGGGAACTCAGATAACTTATCCTGAATCTTTTCCAACGTCTTTGTTAATATATCCATATCCAGACAGTCCTCAAAGCAGTCTGCCCGAAATTCTACCAGATCTGTCTTAGATCTTTTGATCGTACGGATCTGCGCATCTACATCATAGTCTGTCGGTGCAACCATCGGTACGCAGATCTTAGTTGCGCCCTCACCGATCCTTACCCTTTTCACTTCTACTACATTCATATCATCTGTGCTCCCGGAATTCTTTTCTCCTGCTATTTCTGTATATCAATGACCTGATCATTTACAAGCTCATCTGCTATGGCTGTTATATCTGCCTTTACTTCTTCGCCTTCTCCGTCTGCCCATACATTGACATTTACAACCAGGTAATCCTTGTCGTTGACAGGATAGAAGTAATAATAATCACGGATATTTGTTCCGTAAACTTCTGAATTTATTACATAGCAGTCCAGTGTCTGGCCATTTGCACCTGTAACCTGCTCCATCTTCTTATCAACTACTTTGCCATCTTCTCCAAGATAATCAAAATATGCTTCAAAGTTCTCGCATTCTTTTTCTTTATCACAGTCCGGTGTCAGTGTGTAGTATACATTGTACTTATCATTGTAAATATCAACTTCAGAATCATCTGCATATCCACGGTCATAGCCGGACGGATCCTTGATCGCGATCGTATAGCTGTCGCCTGACATCTTGATGCCGGAATAGTCCTGATCATCAATATCAGCACTGTCTACGACCATCTCAGAATCATCCTCAATGTCTGAGATATCTCCAAGATCAATATCAGAAGATGTCAGATCTCCAAGACTGATATCATCCTTTATATCTGCTGATGAACCAAGTGCCTTTTTCCATGCAGATACGATCTTTTCCAGATTGTCTGTGTTCATATTATTCTGCATGTAATCATCTGTCATTTCTGTATAATCGATCACATTCTTGGAAGAATCCGGTGTCTTAATCTCAGTACCAAGATCACCTAATTTAATCTCCCCGCTCAAATCTGCATATACAGTAGAATCACCGTTTGTTACCTTCAGGGAATCTATAGCAACTGTATAAGACTTTCCTTTGTTGATATCCTTCAGGCTTCCTGTCAGATCATAAGCAAATACAGGCTGTTCTGCTGCTGAAACTGTCATATGGCTCTCAAATGCATTTGTTGATTTTACAAATGAACTGTTCTGTGTAAGGGTTGCGGTCGTTTCTCCATTTACAACAACTGTCTCTTCCAGCTTCTTTGTATATGAACCCTTGCCATTCTCACTCTTGTCACTGATCGTAACAGATGCAAGTTCTTCTTCATCCTTTGTAACAGAAAGTGCTGCATAGATATCATCAGCCGGACTGTCTGTACCCATAAAGTCAACTGCCAGTGAGGCCTCTGCATTAAGTACAGTAAACTTGTAATCCATACCCAGTTTAACAACTTCATTATGCTTTACATATACATTTAATACAAAATCTCTTGAGAACAGCATACCATAATAGGTTGGTACATAATTAAATATCTGTGCAAGATCTGATCTTGTTATGTCAGCAGACTCAAGCTGCTCATCTGTTATAAATTCAGATGCATATGCATTCAGATAATTACATAATGCGGTAACATATGCCTTTACATCTGCAGTTGGAAGTGTAACTGTATACTGTTTACAGGAAACAGAATCTCCATTGTGATTCTCTACTGTTGCATTTCCGACCTTATCAAAAGAAATTGCCTTCTTAAGATCCTCATTTGCAGGAGTCATATATTTCTCATACAGCTCCTTCACTTTATTCTGTGCATCTGTATCAAGATCAGATGTATCAAGTGCATCCATCATAGATGCCAGATCCATCTTAAACACATCATTGTATAATTCCGGCAATTCAAAATAAATCACCCGGTCAACACAATACACACTTGCGGATAATGCCTGATCTGCGATCGAAAGAGAACCATTCAGATTCATATTATATGAATTGTCACTCTGCTTCTCAAATGCACCATTCAGATCCAGATTAGATCCTGCGATACCATCCATCTGATAGATACTATTGACTGTCATATTGACATCAAAATCCATCTTGTCATCACTGAATTCTGAAATACCGGTTGCTTCCTCCACCGGAGATTTATCTACCGTATCAGTAATTGTTTTCTTGATCGAACTCTTGATCACTTCTTCCGGTGTTTTTCTTACAAGGAAGAATACAACAGCAACAATTGCAGCAACTAATACCACTGCGATAAGTGAGATCAATGCGATCTTGCCGCCTTTTTTCTTCTTTGGTGCAGGAACCTGATATGGAACCTGATCTCCATATGCATTCATTTCCGGCTGTACATAACCGCCATTGCCTGCGTCTGCATTATAGTCTGCATAGCCACCCATATTCGGATCCGCATTATAACCGCCATATGCATTTCCATTTGGATCTGCGTTGTAACCGCCATATGCATTCCCATTTGGATCTGCGTTGTAATTGGCATATTCCCCATTATTCGGAGCTGCCTGATAACCGTCTGGATTTTCTGGAAATCCCTGATTCATATTATTTTCGTCCATTTGTCTTTCCTTTCATAATAAATATGTTACAGAAATCAGCTTTCTGTTTATATTTGTCTTAAGCCCTGACAAATCTTACATTAGTAGATATCTCCGGATTTGTCAAAGCATTTGCCTGATTTTAATTTACTTTTAATACCTCTATATTCCTTTAATCCTCATCAGACAAGCCAAGCTGCCCGATCAGGCTCTTCGGAACATACGCCTCCACGAAAATGCCATCCTCCAGATATTCTTCTGTGATCATTTCGCCATATTTTCGGATAAGCCCCGGTTTTCCCGCTTCCTGATAGGAAAATGTATGGCGGATATAGGTTTTCTGATCCCGGAGAACTTCTTCGATCACCGACAACAGCTCCGGTATACCTGCTCCGGTTCTTGCCGACATATAAACCATACGATCCGCTCTCAGATCCTTGATCGATGACTGATCGGCATCCTCCGGCAGCTTATCGATCTTGTTAAATACCGTGATCACCGGCCGGCCTTTCTCGTCATCAATATTCAACTGTCTGAGCGTTGTATATACTGTAGCAACATGATCATCCCAGTTCGGATCCGATGCATCCACCACATGAAGGATCACATCACTGTATCTGGCTTCTTCCAGTGTTGACTTGAATGCCTCTACCAGATGATGCGGAAGTTTTCGGATGAATCCGACTGTATCCGTAAATAACACCTGCTGCCCCGCCGGAAGCTCCGCATTCCTTGTTGCAGGATCCAGTGTTGCAAATAGCTTATCTTCCTCCAACACTCCGGCATCCGTCAGCTTGTTCAACAGGGTGGATTTTCCTGCATTCGTATATCCTACGATGCTGATAACCGGGATTCCGGTCCGGCTTCTCTGCTTTCGCTGTTCCGTCCGTCGGTTTTCCACCTGCCGCAGATCCGCTTTCAGCTTGGATATACGGTCTCTGATCACTCTTCGGTCAATCTCCAGCTTTTTCTCACCAGGTCCTCTGGTTCCGATTCCGCCACCCAGACGTGACAGGGAATCCCTCATTCCGACCAGTCTGGTCGCACGGAACTTCAACTGTGCAAGCTCGACCTGCAGCTTGCCTTCATAACTGCCTGCATGTGCCGCAAATATATCAAGGATGACCATTGTACGATCCATAACCTTGATCTCCAATGCATCCTGCAGATTCATCAACTGTGCCGGCGACAGCTCATCGTCACACACCACTCCGGTCGCATCATACATTGCGATCATGCTCCGAAGCTCTTCTACCTTTCCTCTTCCAAGATACAGGTCACTGGCTGCCCGGTCCCTGCTCTGGATCAGACGTCCAACCGACTGTGCTCCTGCTGTCTTTAACAGCTCCTCCAGTTCGTCCAGCGACTTTTCTGTTTCAGAAACCTCCACACCATCCATCGCTGCAGCAAACAGGATAACCCGTTCCTCTGTTTCCGCCAGAACCTCGTAGCCGGGTTTCTGTTCATTTTCTGACTTAATCTCCAATTATGCTTCTCTCCTTTATATCAGGATATCTTCAACCATTGTTTATTCCAGTTCGATCCATATTGTATAACTTTCGGATCGGTTGCCTGCCGCATCTTCTGCGTAACAGGATATCTCATAGCTTCCCGGTATATCCTCCACCCTGGAAAGATCTATAACAAGCTCTGCATCCTCTGTTGTATCCTTCTCTGGTGTCCATCTGTATTGGATGATCTGTTTCTCATTGTCATAAGCAGTAATATTTCTGGCGATCAGGTCTGCCAGTTCTTCTTTATCTCCATGATATCCGGCCAGATATAACCGGTCTGGCAGCATCGTAATAACCGGAGCTTCTGTATCAACAACCCGGATAAATATATCCCGCTCTATTTTCTTTCCATTGTCATAGAAAGAATACGCTAACTTATATTCCCCCGGTATCTGATTATCCACCGTACCATCTACCATAAGCCGGTCTGTTACATTCTGTCTGTCCGATGAAAATGCCATGACACCTGTTCTGCTGTCAAACGGTTCACCAATCTTGATCGTATGATCCTCTGCGCCATAGATCGCTGCCGTTCCTTCATACGGGCTGCCATCTGCCGTATCTGTCGGATCCCATCCGGTTTCAGACACATCTGCAAATGTATATGGCTGCTGCGGTCTGCCAAGCGGTCCCGGATAGTCACTGTTAAACAGATAAACCTGTGTCCCCGGCAGACAGTTCTCATAGATCCACTTGACATCTGCCACACATAACCGGATACAGCCAAGGGATGCACCCTCACCAAGCTTGTTATATTCCCATGTTTCCAGCTTATCATGTTTATTTTCTGTATATGGCACAGAATGGAAATAAATTCCTCCATGAATCTGATATGCATATTGTCCATATACATTTCCCTGCAGAAACGCCCATTCCAGACGCTTCTCTGTCGTCGTAAACAATCCGACCGGTGTTGTATCATCCAGTGAGATCGAGCACCGCATTGCTCTTACCGGCACTGTATAATATCCCTCATCATCCAGACTGTATACCGTTACGATATTCAGTGTCCGGTTGATCCTGATCGCATAAGGCATCCCGTTATCATCCAACCGCAGACCATTATATTCCTGTTTCTGCGGAAGCTCTGCAACTTCAAGGATCTCTGCCTCTCTTGTCAGATGAAGTACCTCCTGCAAGGTCTCTGTTCCCTGCCCGGTTCCATCCTCCGGTGTTGCCTCTTTATATATGGATATCTTTCTTCTGCTTGTTTCTCCTGCTCTTGTAACAGCCATCACTCCGATACCCACCAGTACCAGAATATAGACTACAAAAAATAAAAAGCCTTTTTTCTTCATATGTGACCAGACCTTCCAGTTATTTTATTCTAGCATATAACTATTTTATCAAATCTAAATTTATCTTACATATCCGGTTACCCGGTTTTGCTGCGCATTTATTTTCCTGCATCAGAAATCATTTTCTTCCGCAAACCGTCATTTTCACTAAATTACCTCAATCATTTTCTCCATACCTTTTTGCCGTATAAGCTATTTACACTTTTACAAAAATGTATATAATTCTATAAAGCAGAAAGGAGGATGCAGCAATTTTAAATGCTGCCGTTTATATATATGAAAGATTTAACCGAAGGAAAACCAATAAAAGTAATCTGGCTCTACGCTCTTCCAATGATCCTGGGTCAGATCGCACAGCAGCTTTATAACTTCTGTGACTCCGCTATCGTCGGAAACTGTATCAATCCGGAAGCACTTGCCGCAGTTGGAGCGACCAGTGTTATTTCCAACACCCTGATCGGCTTCTTAAACAGTGCCACTCTGGGTCTGTCCATACCGATTGCCCGATATTTTGGTGCGCAGGATAAGAAAAATATGAGAAAATGCATCGGTGTTTCTGCCATTCTCACACTTGTCTCCGCCATTGTACTTACCATCGTAGGATTACTGTTTATCTATGACCTTTTGGTGCTTCTTGATACACCTGAGGAAATTATACATATGGCTGACAACTACGTCAAATATATTTTAGCCGGACTGATCTTCTCCGCTGTTTATAATTTTGGTGCAAATCTGCTGCGTGCTGTCGGTGACAGCAAAACACCGCTTATCTTCCTGAGCATATCCGTTGTATTAAATATCGGTCTGGATCTGCTGTTCATTCAGGTCTTCCAGTCAGGCGTTGCTGGTGCTGCCATCGCAACTGTCATCTCGCAGGCAGTCGCAGGAATTGCATGTTTTATCTATATATTTACAAAGTGTCGTTTTCTGATTCCGGAAAAAGACGAATTCCGTGTTGCCCGTGCAGATTTTAATGATCTGGTACAGTCCGCTCTGGCTATGGGCTTCATGAGCTGCATCGTTAATTTCGGTACTGTCACCTTACAAAGCTCGATCAATAAATTAGGAACAAATATCATTACTGCACATACGGCTGCCAGAAAGATCTTCGACATTCTGGATGTCGTTCTCTATATCATCGGAAATGCAGTTACAACATTTGTCAGCCAGAACCTGGGTGCAAAGCGGATCGACCGTGTAAAAACAGGTGTCCGTGCCGGCATCATTATCAATACGATCGCAACCACGATCATCATTCTGATCGGATTCCCTGCTTCCCCGCTTCTGATCCGGCTGATCGCAGGAACAAATGACCCGGCAGTCATCGATCCGGCAGTTATGTATATAAGGATCAGCGTCTGCTGCTTCTATGTCCTTGGTCCTTTATTTGTTCTCCGCTGTGCAATGCAGGGTATGGGAAGAAAGATCGTACCGGTTCTTTCCAGTACCATGGAAATGGTAGGAAAAATCCTTGCTGTTCTGTTCCTTGCTCCTGCACTTGGCTATCTCGGTGTTGCGATCACAGAACCGATCATCTGGGCAGCCTGCACGCTCATGCTTACGATCATGTACCTGTCCAATCCTCCGGAGAAAATGTTTGCTTCTATTTTAGGATCTTCTTCAGCATATGAACACGATTAAATGGGAATGAGAAATAATATCCGTCTGCAAAATCATCTGTCACCGCCATGAATTCTCTGGCGATCTGGACACCACAGGCTTCTCCTTCTTCCCGGCTCATATCTTCCCGGTATCGTTCTATGATCGTATCCGGTATCTCAATACCGGTCATTTCGTTTTTCATAAATACCGCATTTTTGCGGCTGACAAGGGGCATCAATCCAACCAGGATCGTTGCCCCGGTTTCTTTTTTCATCTGCCTTATAACATCTGCCTGCTCGGCTGAAAAGATCGGCTGTGTCATAAAGAAGGTCGCTCCCGCTGCCATTTTTCTTCTGATCCGTTCTGTTTCTGCCTTGGTATTCATCCGGTTGTGATTGATCGCCCCGCCATAGGTAACCGGATGGTCGGTAAATGTATCACTGTTCATCTCCTGAACAATCTTCATCATTCCAACCGAATCAAAGTTAAATACACTCTTTGTTGTCTGACGGAACAGTACCGGAACCGGATCCCCTGTCAGCAAAAGGAAGTTCGTGATGTGGTTCAGACTTGAACCAAGGATCGTAGAACGGATCGCAATCGCATTCTTATCCCGACAGCAGATATGCGGCATTACACATAATCCGGTCTCCAGCCTGATCTTCTCTGCCATCAATACGGAATCCGCTCTGGTTCTTCCGGATGGGGAATCCGGGAAAGTTACAACATCGACCTCTGCATTTTTTAATATATGCGCCGCATCTAATAGCTTTTCATCATTTGCATTCAATGGTGGCACCAGTTCAACTGCGATCAGTTTGTGGGCAGGCTCTTTCACCCGGCGTTCCATAAATCCATATGCCGGATGCTCAGAGACAGTAATCTTCTCTGCCTCTGTTTCTGTTTTCCTAACCGGATGATCGGCTGATATGCCTGCTGCGATCCTTCGGATATACTCCGGTGTTGTACCGCAGCAGCCGCCAAAGATACCGACATCAAGAGCTGCGATCTCTTCCATCTTCTCAGTAAAATATTCTGCATTATCTGTGAATGTCAGACGATTGTTCAGATACTTCGGGTATCCGGAATTTGGAAACACCGACAGAAATGTCGTATCGTCCGGTACGATCTTCCGGATCAGCTTCTCCATATGTCCGGGACCGACACCACAGTTTAAACCGGTACCATCAATATACGGGCAGGCATTTGCCTCTGCGATCAGACGTTTTGCAGACAGCCCTGTATTGCTGTAACCAAACTGATTCACGCTGAAATGTACCAGGATCGTACAGTCATGGTTTTCTTTCAGATATGTAACCGCCGGAAGGATCGTTTCGAGCTCCGGGAAGGTCTCAAATAACAGGATATCGATTCCCTGACTGAGCAATGTTTCTCCAATCGCAATATATTCCTGTGTCAGCCGGTCAGAATGCAGCATACCTTCGACAGGAATCGGTCCGATATCACCTGCAAGATAAATTTCCCGATCCACTTTGCCCGCTGCCATTTTTGCACACATAACCGCTGCACGGATATTCTCTTTCACTTTTTCCATATCAGCAGAAAGACTCTTTGTATTTGATGCAAATGTATTCGTCCGGACAAACTGTGCGCCGGCCTCTATATATTCTGTATGGATCCCGATAACACGCTCCGGCGCTTTTATATTAGCAAGCTCCGGAAGATTGGAAAGTCCTGCACCATTTTCTGCCCTGCTCCCATCCCCATATAACGATATATAATAAGTACCAAACGCTCCATCTGCAATGATACGTTTTGTCTGTATGTATTCCTTTAATTTCATAAAAATCTGCTTATCTCCTTGTTCGTTTCAAAATCCGACTTGCACAACATTATAAATCAAAAAATGATCTGCATGCAAGTCTGTCATTTCTGACTATCCTGCCTACAGATCATTTCATTTAATCAGAACATTATGATACCTTTATCATCTGCTCTTTTTCAGCAACGTACTTCATCATCCGAAGCACATAGGATGGCATCTTTCTTTTTCCTGCCTCCCAATCCTGCACGGTACGATATGGAATTCCATAATAGTCACAGAACTTTTTACGGTTCATTCCCATACTGTCTCGAAGTTTCCGGACTTCATTTCCATATACTTCTCTCTCATCCATTCTTGTTTCCTCCTTAACCCATTTGTATTCGTCCCCAAAACCAATACAGCATCAGTTTACAAAAATACCGGTCAATTTGCAATAGTCCCTGCAAAAATGTCCCGTTTTCTGTCTTATTTTACCGTTTTTTAGTCGTTTCAGGAATATATTGAACCCATACTCCCTTATCAGAGTCAGATCAACTGTCTGTTTTTTGCTTCCAGTACTGCACCAGCTTTATCTTTTACACCTAACTTTTTATACGCCTGTGCCATATGATATTTTACATTTGCTTCCGTCATATCGAGCTGCTCTGCAACCTGTATTCTGGAATATCCTTCTGCCAGAAGTTTAATGATACGGATACCGGTTTCATTTAACCGGACCTCAGCCTTTCCTGCTTTGAGATACCCCGGATACGACTTTGCAACATTCTCCGTTTCCTTCATTACCTGTCTGTAATACTGGCGGTGTGTTTTCACCAGTTCTGCATCCTCCTCTGCCTTACCCTCGTCATCCGGAAATGCCTGTAGCAATGGATATATAGCCGCTCCTTCTCTGGATATCACCCTTACAAAATGGTACTCTTCCGCTTCTGCAAGACCTTTCTGAAGAACCACTTTCCAGTCATCATTTCCCATCCGGTACAAAGTAACCGCCATCAACAGATTACATTCTATCCGGATATAAGTACGCTTCATGACATCTGCATAATATTGCAGCTTTACTAGCAGATTATATGCCTGATCATATTTTCCACGCTGGATATATACCCGCACCTTCGTTATATATAAGAAACGCTCATAGATCGAAAATTCCACATTTTCATCTGCCGTCTGTTCCATCCATCGGTTCACTTCTGACCACTCGCCCTTGTACAATGCACACCGGATCAGAAATGCCTGTATATTCGGAAGTAGCTTTTCTGCACCTTCCTTTTCTGCTTTTTCATAAAAGCTGCACAGAATCTCTTCCGCCTCCTGAACTTTTCCATTTATGATATGTAGCCATGCCAGGATTCCATCTGCTACAAAGCACTGCTCGATCTTGCCGCCTGCTTCTGCCTGCATCCGTCCTTTATTTGCAAGGACAGCAACCTCGTAATTGTCTTCGCCTTTTTCAAAAAAGCTCTCTGCCAATGCCAGATTGACCAACCCTTTGCCGTATTTGCCAAGGACAAATTCCACAAGCTTACCTATCTTGCCTGCCAGTTCGCGGTCTTTTTTGCTCCATTCACAGAAATCCTTGCCGCCGTTCATCATCGATGGCTGGTTGGATGTAACTGATAATTCTCCAAGCGTTGCCTGCCGGTCAAATACCAGCCGGTATGCCTGCTTCATAATATTGACCATATCCACAGAACCTCTGTGCGGCAATCCGATCTCCAGATACAGCAGATTATTTTTTGCGATTCTCCGGCTACTGCCCTGATGACTGTCTGCATATGCCTGCAGTTCCTGATACCACCGTTCACTTTCTTCCGGATTCAGCAATAGCGATTGCAGCATACTCATGCCACACATAAGCTCCGGACTTTTTTTCACGCTCTCTTCCGGCAGTGCGAGATAATATTGCTTCAATTCATAAAAATATGCGCTGTTTGGTGATTTTCTTGCATTGTCGATCAGGATAGAAAGCATCCGTTCTGTTGAACCTGCTTTCTCATACATTGTAAGTGCCTGCATTGGATCACCAGCTAACTGATAGAACAGTCCGGCATTTTCATATACATTTTTTATCTGTTCCTTTGTGTACTTTCTGTGCATCCTGCGCTGCATGGATAACCGCATATGATCTCGAAGCTTATAGATTTTTTCTCCGTTTGCTCCCATCTGTTCATCTAAGAAATTACCCATCCATCTTGCATGTTCGATCAGATTTTCTGCATCATTTGTTCCTGTGATCATCTCTGCCAGACGAACCGTAAATGTATCCACGATCGATATCTTCATCAAGAATTCCTGCATACGGATATCCCACTTGTCGTATACATGAAATTCCAGATAATTCCACATCTGCTCTGTTACTTTTCTGGAATATTCATCATACTCTGAATCAGTCAGTCCATTTGTATATCCCAGTTCATAATACATGGACATTGCCACGCACAATGCAAATGCCATACCTCCGGTTTCGCGTGACAGACGCTGCTTCTGGGCTTCTGTTAAAACCATCTGTGTCTGTTCCACATATTTTAATATAGCCTGCATGTCCATAATAAGCATGGTTTCATCTATGATATAGAAGCCTTCCCGAAACCGGATCGTGGTAAGCCACGGCGGAACCGGGCATCGTCCTGACAAGATCACCCAGACATCTTCCCTCACGATCAACCGGAAAATAGCATCCTGGATTGCATCATCTTCTTCCCAGATCAACTCATGCAGATCATCGATCACTATGATCTTCCGCACCGCTCCTTCCGGAATCTGAAGTTCCTCCAGTGTTATCGTTCCTGCATGAAGCATTTTGTATTTTCTCTTTCCAAGATAGCGAGTGATCAGGGTGCTTTTTCCTGTTCCACTGACTCCATATATGTACGCGGTTACATTCTCATCATCTGCTGTCTTTAATAACCGCCACGCTTTTTTCGGTTTGATATAACAGTCTTTTTCTATTAATCTTGTTCCGTTCATAACCGCTGTCCTTTCGTTTGTTCCTTCTTCTCCGTGAATATCTGCGATTTCTCCGTTCTTCGAACTCCCGAAATCGCCACAGGCATTCGCATTCCGGACTTTCGCCCTTCTTGCTCATGTCTGTTTGCCCGGCAAATAATTACACAGCTTCGCCTGCTAGCAGGCATGCTGTGTAATTGCTTGCCGGGGTTATTCACTCATTATATCACTTGTTTTGGTACACTGTACACTGGACAAACGGCTAGTGTTGCACGCTTTTTTATAAATTTTAATTCTTTCTAACAAAACACTTGCTTTTTTCAGGAGAAATATTTATACTAATACAGGTGTTGGGAACCATACATTTGAGTATGGATTTTCTTTCGGCGCGTGGCTCAGCTTGGTAGAGCGCTTCGTTCGGGACGAAGAGGTCGCAGGTTCAAATCCTGTCGCGCCGATTTTTTTGTGCTCTTTTTTACGCACAGTTATAAAACAATCCGTTTTTCCGAATCTTAAAAATGGAAGAACACATTACCCATTATTACGCAAGACGTTTGCACTCTATTCTAACGCAACGGTGCTAAGTTCCCCGCCTTTGGCGGCTCACTAAGAACCGGCGTTAGAAAAGGCTTGCTGCATAATAGTAATGTATCCTTCCATTTTTGTATTTCAACACAAGAAACGGATTGTTTTATAACCGCGCATACAGGTAAGCGAATTTTTAACAACAGAAGCTGTTGCATCCACGGATGATAGTTCAACAGCATCTGACGCTTCTTCCGGTCAGTCTGGAGACCAGAACGCTCCATCCGATTCGAATGGTACTCCACCGAAAAAACCGGACGACGACAATGCACCGGAAGATTCCAATGGCACTCCTCCTGATAAGCCGGATGGTGACAACGCAGGTCAGCCCGGCGGCGGATTTGGCAGTTCAGGCGAAATAACTCAAGGTGACAGCGCAAATACGATTGATTCCGACGAAACCTACAGCAATGAATCTTATAACTCTACCGGCGATGATGAGAATGCTCTCCGGGTGGATGGTGCAACTGTTACGATCAAAAATGCAACCGTCACTTCTTCTGCCCAAAACGGAAACGGTGTTGAAGTAAATTTCTGAAACTATATACAGTACGCAAAGTATTTTTTGCTCAAATTATATACAGTGCGCAAAATAACCCGCTTCATAATACAAAAAGGCTATAACTGCTCTGAATAATACACAGTTCATAGTTATAGTCCTTTTATTGAAATAATTTAAATTTTTCTTTTTAAATGTAATGTACTTATTAATGCTTCCTGCAAAATCCTTGATACATTTACGCCTGCCCGCTCCGCTTCATAATTTAACCAGCTTGGAAGCGCTACATTTCTTCTAACAGTTCTTGTATCAATTTTTCGTCTATATTCTGCCGAATCAACATCCACAAAAGAAACAATGGTCTCACCTTCTTCAGCAAATGTTCCACTGCTAATATCTAACTCTGTTATTCTGGATGGATCAGGAATATCCTCTTTATCATCCTCCATGGATATACATTTCTCATCCTTATTGCCTCAAGTTGTCTAATTAAATCCGATCTTTTCACCCAGTATTATCCCTCCTTATAATATTATTTATACACAACAATTGTGTAATGTTAATATATTTTCGTTCGTTCAATTCTTCCATCCTCTATCCTGTACCGGATCGGACACCGCATCGCAACCTTTGGATCATGCGATACGATAATGATCGTTATCCCCTGTCTGTTTAGTTCCAACAATAAATCCATAAGACTATCGGTATTTTCAGAATCTAACGCTCCCGTTGGTTCATCTGCAATGATTATTTTTGCATCCATTGCCAATGCTCTGGCGATCGCAACCCGCTGTCTTTGTCCGCCCGATAACTGATTTGTCTTTTTTTGCTCTAACCCCGAAAGCCCAACAGCCGACAATATTTCCTTTGCTTTATTTTCAAATTTACGATTATATCGTCCTCCGATCACTTCGGGCAGACATACATTCCGCAGAACTGTATCGTTTCCAAGGAGTCCAAAATCCTGCATGATCATCCCTATCTTTTGATTGCGAATTCTGCATCTTTCTTTATCAGACATATCAGAAACCAGTTTTCCACAAAAACGATATTCCCCGGAACTCGGCGAATCAATTCCTGCAATAATATGCAGCAGAGTTGATTTCCCGGAACCGGAGGGTCCAGTAATGGCAACCATATCCCCCTCTTCTATTCTCAGATTAATATCCTTTAATGCATGCGTCTCGGTTGCTTTTCCTGCATTATATATTTTTTCAATCTTTTCTAATTCGATCATATCAGTCACCACCCTTTAATAATTCGATCTCTGCCTGTTTTCCGGTTCGCCGGAATCCCATCCATATGCTCAATAGCAGAATGAACAAAAGCACACCTGCTGAAAATCCATAACTAAATATCCCTGTGTATCCGTAACTCTCCTGTATTTTTAATACCGTTTTTGTAAACCATGGATATAAAAGTGCCGCTATTCCAAATGACACAGCCAGCAAAATTGCACCGGATGAGAAAATAACCGCTATCATCTTCTTTCTTGTCATTCCTAATATATAAAATACTGCAAACTCATTTTTCTTCTGTGCAATCATAAGATACAGATACCCTCCATATCCAAACACTGCAATTAATGTTAACATAGCAAATGCCAGAATATGCCACGCATTTTCTTCCAACCTATTTTTTAACGCCCCTGTCGCTATTGTCTTATATGTATTGACCGTTCCATAGTTTTTCATTCTATCTTGTAAGGAAACTGCCAGCTTTTCCCCAGATATGTTGTTTTTCGGTTCTATCAGAAAATTAACATTTGTCAGTTGGTCAAACAATTCATCCATATCCTTAGCAAATACAACAAATTTGTATTCTGACAAAGCCTCTGGCAGAATTGCCATATTCCCCAATTCCATGGTATCTCCGTAACTAAAAACCACCGGAACTGCACTGTCTCTCTGCAAGATGCCTGCTACTTCACATGATATTTTTATTGTATCATCAAAAGCAAGACTGATTTCTGTCCTTGTTCCAACCGGTAATTCCTCTGCCATTGAACTGCTAACCAATATAGGAATGCATCCTGCTGATACATTTTCCTGAATTTCCGGTTCTATATTTAATCTGATAATATCTAACATTTCGCTTGAATACATAACCAGATTTGCATTTGATTTCTTCCCATCCGTTTTTATATAAGTACCATTTTCAAATGCACATCGATCCACTTTTTCAACATCGTCTGCCTCCAGCAGAAGTTTATAGGTTTCCTGTGCCGCAGCTCTATTTCCTTTCATCTCTTGTTCATATATCAAATTATTTTTACTAAAATGCACCATAGAATCGAGGTCTGATACATATGCCGCCTTTAATTGTTTTTTCTCCATTAAATATGAATCGACCGGTTTTAATACAACAAACGACATTTCTAACATACATATCAACTGAATGAATAAAACGATCTCCCCAAATAACTTCTTTGTATATAAATACCTGCATATCCGAAGAAAATTCATACGATCTCCCCCTTTGTATATAAACGAACGACTTTTCCCATTGGTCTTAACGTACATAATATCGAAAATCCAAACATAACAGCTAATATATATATCAGGCTGTCAGGCATTGGGAACGCATTTCCATAAACATATTGAAGTAATGGAAATGTCAGATATTGCAGAATAATCGCAATGATACTGCCAACGCCATAATATAAAAGCCAGTGTCCATATATCAATAACATGCACCGTACTTTTGGCATCCCGCACAACCACAAAACGGTGATCTCTTTTTTATAAGTTGTGATCCACTCTGCCATGAGTCTGATCACTGTTATCCCGGCGATCATACACAAAAGAAATGCCAGTATTTCATATTGCGTCCGTCCTTCTTCCAGCATATCATCGGAATTGCTATCGGGCAAATATACCTGCGTCGAAGGAAACATATCCTGTATTTTTTCTGCATATTTCTGCAAATCCTCATAAGATGCATAATTGAATTGCGCCAGTATCTGTTCCGGTTGAAATTCTTCTTTATAACATTTATATGGGATCAACATATATTGCATTTCCTCACCGGCTTCTTCCCCTAAAATGTCGATCTGTGACTGTGATGATCTGGCTGAAGCGAAGGACCATGGAACGATCCAGCCCATACCAATTACTTCATATGTATGCTCTCCTGCCTCAAAACTTCCGCTTCCGGCTATTGCATTTTTCATATTATCAGATACAAAACCAACATATTCACCTGCTGCCTGTTCCTCTTTGTTAAAAAAATTTCCTGAAGTGATCGGAAACCAATTGTTTCCTTTTGTTCCATCCCAGCCTACCAATATTTTTTTACTTTCCAACCTTGTGAAATATAATACATTTACCATCCCTTTTTTTGAGATGCTGTTCAGATATGCAGACATCTCATCCATATTTATACCGTTTTTCTCGTCTATATCTATCGTCAGAGATGCTTCCGTATTGCTACAGGTAGCCAACTGATACTGTCCAACTGCCAACCCCAGCATGATACTGATGCAATATACACATATGACAACGCCTGACAATAACAACCCGGATATGACAGGATTCATGCTTATGTGTTTCTTTAATACATGTCCGAATATCATAGATATGCCCTCCTTCCTAAATAACCATGCAAGTAAATGATTTTGCAGCCACCTCTCACCCCGTACACCTGAAAGATCATCCCTTGCAAGTAAATGATTTTTCATCATCATACCATCCACATTCCCCTGTTCAAGGCACGCCGGCGCAAACAACATCCTGCCGGATGCAAACAACATACGGAAATGAAATTATAGTCTTCACAGCAAAGGCTGGTATGTTACAATAAATATTGTAGAAGTGTAGATTTATCGAAAATGAACACAAACGATATGGGAATGCGAGGGGATATTTTTGAGTGACTATATTGTAGAATTTATTATAAATATCTGGGTATCATTTCTTTTTCTGATACTTGCAAATGGAAAATTAAACCGACGAAACTTGAAATATTCTTATCTGTTACAGATCCTGTCGGTTCTCGTATTGGCAGAATGTGCCTTATTACTGGATGTTATGCAGGCTCCCGTTATCATCAAATCCCTGACTATACTATTGGTCTTACATTACCTGTATACCTGTATATTCTTTACGTTCCAGATCAGCAATCTGTTCTGGGTCGTTATATTCTGCATAGTAGAACTTGCTTCCAAATTCATAGCGACCATATTCCCTGTAGAATGGCTGCACACAGATGCCGATGGGATGCTGACGGATCATGCAGTACAAAGCTCGGTTACGATCCTGTATCTTCTGACCCTTACGGTATTGACATCCATTCTGCTCTGTTTCTCATCCAGAGCCTTCAAGCTCTCACGAACAGAAAAAATAATCTTCGTTCTGTTGTCAGTCTTATGCATCGTGATTGAAAATCTCATCGTTGCCGGTCAGGTAAATATCCATACCGGAAGCCCGGAAACCTATGCAGATCTCCTGTCTGCCATCTGTTTCCTGATCTTGATCTTATTTGTCTCCCTGACAATATACCTGTACCATCTCGGCATAGAACGTGAGAAAAATATCCAGTTGTCCAGGCAACAGCTCCTATCAGAAATGGAGCGTAAGCAATACGACCAGATCATCAGCTCCATATCAGAGCTTCGCTATCTGAAGCATGACATCAGCAATCATCTGGACACCCTTCACGCCCTGATGGTAAATCATGCATATCCGGAAGCAGAGGCATTTATCCGGGACCTAACCACAACCGTAAATAACAACCACTACATTCTTGCGAGCGGCAACTCCACGGTAGACAGCATCCTCACAAATAAACTGATCCAATGTAAATCTGCACAGATTCAGGTTGAATACTCGGTATTTCTGCCGGACAGCATTCCGCTATCAGATATTGAATTATGTTCCTTACTTGGTAATTTATTTGACAATGCCATCGAAGCATGTGAACAGCTTCCGGAAACAGAACAACGCTCGATTGATTTTTCGATGAAACCATTTCAGAATATGCTTTCCATCGTCATAAGCAACCGGACAAATGGAAATTACAGAATAGATAAGAAGAATCATTTCCTATCAACGAAAACCATAGAGGATACACCCGAACATGGATTGGGGCTGTCGAGAATCCAAAGTATTGTAAACGATCATAACGGTATTTTTAACATTCAACCAACGACGGATACCTTTATGATCCAGATATTATTACCACTTAAATGAAAGGATGAACCAATCGGATGAATATAAATATCGCTGTACTGGAAGACATTCCAAAACATTATAAACAATTAGCGGAAGTTATACATAACTGGGCTGAGAAAAAGGAATATGCTGTTTCTGTCAAATGGTTTCACGATGAAACTTCTATTTTAGGATCAGCATTTATGAAAGATTGTAATTTGCTGTTTTCCGATATTGAACTGAAAAATGCCGACACGAATATACCTGCCGATGATCACATCAAAAATGGAATCGATATCTGTACACAATTAAGGAAAAACGGATATCAAGGAGATATTATTTTTCTTACAGCCTTCCGTGAATATGTCTTTGACGGATATCAGGCACAGGCGATCAACTATTTATTAAAACCTGTTTCACCTGAAGCGATCGAGCGTTGCCTGGATCAGTATATTTCACTGCATTCTTCAGACTACTATTGCCTGCATAAGGACAATAACATCACACGGATTCCGTTCAATGATATCATTTCCATAAGCAGGCTGGGGCATGACTGCTGTATCACAACACCTTCCGGCCTATACACAGAACGAACCTCGCTGAAAAACATGGAACAGCATCTGCCCGAACCATTTATACGGTGTCACAAATCCTGCATTGTCAATATAAATCATGTCACCTCATTATCCGGCTCCACGATCTATCTTGCAAATAAACAGACCCAGATGGTCGGAAGAAATTATCTGGATGACGTACGAAAAGCATTGCTGCGAATCGCACAATAAAACAGCACCCTATAAGCATGATGATATGATACCTTTCAAGCAGTCAATGAAAATAACCAATGTCTGCTCAAAAACGTATCACTGCCCACAGAGTGCCTGAAATAATACATCTTCTACTGCTTCTTCACATTCTCCACAAATCTCAGGATCTTCTCCCGGTCTTTGCCGATTCCGGTGTCGTTCTCCACACCGGAACTGGTGTCTGCACCATCCACATGAGTTGCGGCAAATGCCTCTGCCACATTGTCAGGATTTAAACCACCGGCAAGAAGGGCAAACTTCTCATCGTGCGGAATATCGGAGAGCACAGACCAATTAAAGGTCTTCCCGCTGCCCGGTGTCTGTGCATCAAAGATATATCCTTTTACTATGTCCGCCTGATGATATCTCTCATAAGAAGACAGATCATGTACATTAAATGCTTTGATAACAGGAATACGGATCTCCTGCAGCAATTCTTCGCTGACATCCCCATGAATCTGGATCATCTGGATTCCGGCCGCTTCGATCTCCCGTATCTGATCGAGCGTCGGTTCTACCGTTACCGCTACGGATGTAATCTCAGGATTCAGTATCTTTATAAGGGAAGATGCTTTTTCTACTGTGATATTCCGCTTGCTTTTCGGAAAGAACATCACCATTCCCATAAAGTCCGCACCGGCTTCATTTACATATTCAACTTCCTGTTCTTCTGTGACTCCACAGATTTTTACCAGACTCATAGCTTCTCCATTCTATCATTTATATGTACGACCTCTTTATCATAGTGGTAGAACAATACTTCTATATAAGAATCGATTATTTACACAGTTCATCTGCCAGTGCATCGATCTGTGCAAGGCTTGCGTCATTTAATGCCGCCTTGATCTGAACTGTTGTATCAGTAAATGTCAGATTCTTGCTGTTTTCAAACATACCCTTCATAACCTTTGCAGCCATTGGAGCCCATGCACCATTCTCGATCAGACCGATCGTGCGGTTCTGGAAATTACGCTCTGTCAGGTGATTGATGAACTCTCTCATAAATGGGAAAATGTCACCGTTATAGGTCGTTGTTGCAAGCACCAGTTTGCCATAACGGAACGCATCCTCTACTGCCTCTGCCATATCACAACGGGCAAGATCATTGACTGCTACCTTTGGGCATCCCTTTTCGGTCAGCTTCTTTGCAAGAAGCTCTGCTGCTTCTTTTGTATGTCCATAAACAGATGTGTAAGCGATCACTACGCCATCCGTTTCCACTCCATACGATGACCATGTATCATATAAACCGATGTAGTATCCGAGATTCTCTGTCAGAACCGGTCCATGAAGCGGACAGATGATCTGGATATCCAGTCCTGCTGCCTTCTTCAACAATGCCTGAACCTGTGCACCGAACTTTCCTACGATTCCGATGTAGTAACGGCGAGCCTCACATGCCCAGTCCTCCTCTACATCCAAGGCTCCGAATTTGCCGAAGCCGTCCGCGGAGAATAATACCTTATCTGTGCTGTCATAGGTCACCATAACCTCCGGCCAGTGTACCATCGGAGCCATGACAAATGTCAGCTCATGCTTTCCAAGTGATAAGGTATCTCCCTCTTTCACCATCATTCTTCTATCAGCATAATCTTTTCCAAAGAAGTTCTTCATCATGTTAAATGCTGCCGCTGTTGCAACAACTGTTGCTGTCGGATATTTCTCCATGAAATTTGCAAGATTCGCCGAATGATCCGGCTCCATATGCTGAACTACGATGTAATCCGGTGTCCGGCCTGCAAGCTCCGTTTCCAGCTTTGCAAACCATTCATCTGTAAAATTCTGATCCACCGTATCCATAACGGCAATCTCCTCATCCATGATCACATAAGAATTATATGCCATGCCATTTGGCACAATATACTGTCCCTCAAACAGATCGATCTCATGGTCATTCACACCGATGTACTTAATATCATTTGTAACTGTCATTCTTTTCTTCCTCCTGTCATTTCATTTATATATTTTCTGCCTGCAATCACTCTATACACCTGCAGTTTTCTTATAACATATGGTATCAACACAGAACCCGATACAATATGTTCTTTGCATTTTTATCTTATCCGCTTTAATCCACAGACTTCAAGGACTCCGCCATATTGATCCGCTCCAGTCTCACCGACATGAACAGGTTGACACAGCCATTAAAAGCAAACGTCAGGATAATGCTGTACACATAACTAAGCGGTGAAATGTAAGTGTCAAATGAAACCATATCCACACGAATCTGATCCATAACAAAGCTATGCAGAAATACTCCGAGCACCAGACCGACCGCTATTCCGATTGCCGTCAGCACCCAGTTTTCACGGAACACATAAGATGAGGTTTCATTTCTGAAAAATCCAAGCACCTTTACGGTTGCAATCTCCCGGATTCGTTCTGTAATATTGATATTTGTCAGGTTATACAGCACGATAAATGCCAGTGCTGCCGCCGACAGGATAACGACCAGAACGATATAGTCCAGACTCTTCATCATATTGCTGATACGTTCGCGCATATCTCCATTCACGACTACTGCAGAAACTACATTTTCTTTCATAAGATCGGCAGCCACTTCATGTGCATCCATATCAGGCTTCAGATTGAAATAGACGGAATGATATACCGGAGCTTCTCCCATCTGATCCATGTATGTTTCCGGCGACAGATATACATAATTATATACATAATTTTCAAAGATGCCGGAAATCTTTGCCTTGATCTCTTTCATATCACTGTTCCGGATCGTAATGGTATCTCCAACGGACAGATCATACCGGGTTGCCAGAGCACTGTTGATAATCGCCTCATCCTTGCCCGGATAAGCGACCTTCTCATTCTTACTGTTGTGAAAATCCATGTATTTGTCCGAATGCTCCGGTTCCTTCATAATAACCAGATTAATGCTCTTAATGCCATCGGACTCTATCAGATCCCAGCTTGTCTCACCAACAAAATCATAGTCCTGCATATATTTGTCTAATTTATCATACAGATCACCGGCTGCCGCTGATTCCGAACCCGTCTGCGTTGCTTCCTGCTGATCCTTCTGATTTTCCTCAGAAGCTGCATTCGTTTTCTTCACATCATCAACACTCTCTGCAAGGGTCATCGTTCCGTCTGAGATCTGGATCTCATCATACTGACGATCTGCAAAGCCGGCGATCGAATCATTGATACCAAATCCGGTCAGAAGCAGGGCTGTGCATCCGCTGATTCCTATTACCATCATAAAGAAACGCTTCTTATACCGGAAGATATTTCGAACCGATACCTTATGCAGGAATTTTAACCGTTTCCATACAAATGATATTTTCTCAAGAAATACACGTTTGCCCGCCTTCGGTGCCTTCGGCCGCATCAGACCTGCCGCAGTCTCCGACAGTTCATACCGGCAGGTAAACCATGTTGTTCCTACCGAACATGCCAGAGATACCAGCATAGCAATTCCTGCCAGCTTCCAGTCTACAATATATTTTAAGCTAATATTCAGATACATCATATGATATGCTTTCCAGATTACCCGTGGGAATGCATACGTCCCTGCAAAAAAGCCTCCTATACATCCGATAACTGCTGCCAGCCCTGAATAGATCATATATTTGCTCATGATCGTATGCTCACTGTATCCAAGTGCCTTTAGCATTCCGATCATTGTTCGCTGTTCCTCGACCATACGATTCATCGTCGTCATACAGACAAGCACAGCAACCAATACAAAGAACACCGGAAATACCTTTGCTACACCATCCACGATATCGGAATCACTCTCAAAACAGACATAACCGACATTCGTCTCCCTGCCAAGAATATAATAACTGACATCCGGTGCGTCATCTATGGTTACGCCGGCAACCATATCTTCGGTAAGCCCGGTCTGCATCAAAAGCGCCTGATATCGTTTCGTAACACGGTCATGACAGATAGCATCCCATTCATCCTTTTTCTCGTCCATATAGGTATCGTACGCATCATTGTATAACGCATAGTCCTGATCAAACCTGACATAGACGTCAGTGTAGCATTCACAGTCAAATGCTTCCGGCTTCATATATACAAATCCACTTAATTTACCGGTCCCGAGAGTAGTCGTTCCACGTTCAAAATTAATATAAAGGGAGGACTGTACGGTTCCGGTAACCGTAAATTCCCTATAGCGGAGCTTTGTCTCAGTGGCATCACCATTCGTATCTGCCACGGTAATGACATCACCGATTCTCACATCTGTCAGCTTGTCATCCACTACGCATTCATCATCCTCTTCCGGCAGTCTGCCATCCACCAAGCGGATGTCATTCACATGCTCCGGCAATGACAGGGTTTTGAGTGCACGTTCATTATCACCCATACCATCATAAAGCACATCAAATGAATAGCTGCCCTCTGCATACCGGACATCATCCTCACCCGCAAATGCTTCCACATCCTCATCTGTATAGCCAAGAGTAGACACCAGATGCAGATCATAGAATTCCGAATCACTGAGGAAATCCGTAATCGTCTTCACCATAGCCGGCTTGGTCATCTTCAGGCCTGAAAAGAAACCAACACCTAACGCTATGATTGCGAGAATCGCTGCAAACCGTCCAAAACTGTTTTTAATTTCTCGAAATGTCGTACGACGCATCATTGATTTCATAAGACATACCTACCATTCCAGATCTTCTACATTTTTAATGTTATCATTCAGAACAACCTTCTCTACTGTTCCGCTCTTAACTGTGATCACACGATCTGCCATTGCTGTAAGTGCCTGATTATGTGTGATAACGATAACCGTAGTTCCGGTGTTCCTACAGGTATCCTGAAGTAATTTGAGTACGGATTTTCCTGTATTATAGTCCAGTGCACCGGTCGGTTCATCACATAAAAGCAGCTTCGGATTCTTTGCAAGTGCTCTGGCGATCGCTACCCGCTGCTGCTCTCCACCGGATAACTGTGCAGGGAAATTTGCCATACGATCCTCAAGCCCTACCTGCTTTAATACCGTTGCCGCATCTAACGGGTCCTTACAGATCTGTGCCGCAAGCTCTACATTTTCCAGTGCCGTCAGATTCTGCACCAGATTATAGAACTGAAATACAAATCCTACATCATATCTCCTGTATGCCGTAAGCTGCCGCTTGTTCAGCCCGGAGATTTCTTTTCCGTCCAGATATACACTGCCGCCGGACAGCGTGTCCATTCCGCCCAGGATATTCAGAATCGTTGTCTTTCCCGCTCCTGACGCTCCAACGATGACACAGAATTCTCCTTCCTCGATCTCGAAGTTCACATCCCGCAGAGCATGGATCTCAACCTCGCCGGTCTTATATGTTTTCTTAACATCCTTAAACTCAACATATGCACTCATGCCGCCTCGCTCCTTTCTGTTATTCACTTCTAAGTGCTATTACAGGGTCTTTCTTCGCTGCCATCTTAGATGGGATAAGGCCGCCGATCAGAGTAAGCACAACACTAATGATCACAAGGATCACCGCACCCTTTACCGGAAGTGAAGATACATTTGGCACATTTACAAATTTCTCTATCACCTTGCTGATCGGGATATTTAACAGCACCGTAACCAGAATACCGATCGCACCGGATACCAGTCCGATAATAAATGTCTCTGCGTTAAACACACGGGAAATATCCTTTTTCGACGCTCCGATACTTCGAAGAATACCGATCTCCTTCGTTCTCTCCAGTACAGAGATATAGGTGATGATTCCGATCATGATCGATGATACGATCAACGAGATAGCTACAAATGCGATCAATACATAAGTGATCGCATCGATGATCTTCGTAACGGAAGATAGCATCAGCCCGATATAATCGGTATAAGTGATCTCGCTGTCTGAATGTGAATCATTATATTTGTCGATCAGATCTGTCAGCTTATCCTTGTCCGCAAATTCTGAACAATACAGGCTGATCACAGATGGCTTTGCCAGATCCGCAAATCCAAGCTTCTCGATATTATCATCATAGGTTGCCGAAGACTGTGCAAAATACCCCTGCTCCTTTAACATTTCAAATAACTGCTCATCAGACATCTGTGAAATATACGCCTGCTGTTCCTCTGACAGGTTCATGGATGCAACGATCTGCTGCATGTCCACCTGACTCATGTCGATATCTTCTCCGTTTGAAAACGGAAGTCCTGTAAATACATCGGTATCCGGATTGTCAAGCTGCTGTTTTACGATCTCCGATTTTTCATTTTCGGATACAACATACTCTGCAAGTTCAGCGGTATAACCGATCATTCCCGCATCGATCGATGCTGCATAAGAGGATTCGCTCTGACGGATGATACCACAGACCTGAATATCCAGACCTTTGCTGATCACATCTGCCATATAATCTTCATCGGAACTCTTGTCTGCCCATGTTCCGTCTGCATTTTTTTGGTAAATGTCACTCGACAGAATGAGCTTGAATTTGAGATTTAAAAGATCATCATAGGAGAAGCTCATTTCCTCCGGTGCATCGTAATCTTTACCTGCCATGATCTTCGGAACCATCTCTCCAAGATCAGAAGCATTTCTGACCCCTAATGTATATAAGGTAAAATCACTGATCTCGTTATTCTTATCAACGACCAGTACAACTTCATTTTTATTCTGAGGCCAGTGTCCTGCAAGCACATCGTACTGCTGTTCCAACAGCTCCCGATTACTCATTAACTGCTTCCATATATCCATGGAATTATTTCCGTAACTGAACGCCGACATGAAGCCTGACAGGGATTTCTGGGATTCTTCCATATCGCCAAATCCCATCTCTCGCATCATGATACTTGGATTTACCTGCTGTGTACCGCCTGCTGCATTTTCGTTAAATACATACATCGGAGTATCATAGGTATACTTGATATCACTCACGGTATCCTTGAATCCATTTGTTTCTGAAATGTTTCCAGATCGTTTTCCTTTACCTCTGAGAGCATGGACACCATCATATCGCCCATGACATCACCGGAGTATACACGATCCGGGTCATGATCACTCAGATCTTCTTCCTTTGTATTACCCGCCATTTCCGAAATCAGGTCAGAATAATCCATTGCCTTTTTCTGGATCTCAATCGGATAGGATGACAGGGTTTCCTCCTGCACATCATTGATATAGCCCTGGAATCCACTGGATAATGACAGGATCAGCGCGATACCGATGATACCGATACTTCCGGCAAATGCCGTTAAAAGGGTTCGTCCTTTCTTCGTCAGCAGGTTATTAAAGCTGAGGGAAAATGCCGTAAATACAGACATAGATGTCTTTCTCGGTGCATATGCTTCTTCTGATTCTTTCGCTTCGTCTTCATCTGAAAATGGTGCGGAATCATCTATGATCTTACCATCTAACAGCTTCACGATTCTTGTAGAATATTTGTCTGCAAGCTCCGGATTGTGTGTTACCATGATGACCAGCTTTTCTTCTGCGATCTCCTTTAACAGCTCCATAATCTGGACACTGGTTTCGGAGTCCAGGGCTCCGGTCGGCTCATCTGCAAGCAGGATATCGGGATCATTGATCAATGCTCTGGCGATCGCTACTCGCTGCATCTGTCCACCGGACATCTGATTCGGCTTCTTATAGATCTGATCGCCCAGACCAACCTTTTCCAACACCTCTTTTGCACGTTTTCTACGCTCGGATTTGGATACACCGGATAAGGTCAGCGCCAGCTCGACATTTGCAAGAACCGTCTGATGCGGAATCAGATTGTAACTCTGGAATACAAAACCGATCGAATTATTCCGGTATGAATCCCAGTCTCTTGCCTTGAATTCTTTTGTTGATCTGCCATTGATAACCAGATCACCACTCGTATACTGATCAAGTCCGCCTATAATATTAAGAAGCGTTGTCTTACCACAACCGGACTGACCAAGTACCGATACGAATTCATTCTTTCTGAAATTAATGGAAATGCCTTTTAACGCCTTTACCACTTCATCTCCAGTCTGATAGTCCTTCACAATCTTCTTTAACTGAAGCATATATTGTTTCCTCCATGAATTATATTATAAAAATTTTACCATCCCGGTTTTAGCATTTCAAGGAAATGGCGGATTCTTTTATAAATGTTTTACATAATGATAAAATACTACGCCGCGATATCAGGGTTATTATGGCGCAGTATTTTTTTATTTTTATCAAGTTTTTGTAAATGGCTTTTATTTTGGAAATAAATAATGTATAATGGCGACAGAGTAGGGTTATCTAACCGGATTTTTACATTATAAATGTGGACAATTCGGGCAGATGAAAGCCCAAAATAATTTTTTTAATGGAGGAATTTATAATGTTAGTTTCAGCAAAAGAAATGTTGGAAAAGGCTAAGGCTGGAAAATATGCCGTTGGCCAGTTTAACATCAATAACCTTGAATGGACAAAGGCTGTTCTTCTTACAGCTCAGGAACTTCAGTCTCCTGTAATCCTTGGTGTTTCAGAAGGCGCTGGAAAGTATATGACTGGATTTGAAACAGTTGCAGCTATGGTTAAGGCTATGCACGATTCTTTAGGAATTACAGTTCCTGTAGCTCTTCACCTTGATCACGGAACATATGAAGGATGCTACAAGTGTGTTAAGGCCGGATTCACATCTATCATGTTCGATGGTTCACACTATCCATTCGAAGAGAACCTTGCTAAGTCAACAGAGCTTGTTAATGTTGCTCATCAGCTTGGTCTTTCTATCGAGTGTGAAGTTGGTTCAATCGGTGGGGAAGAAGACGGTGTTATTGGTATGGGCGAGTGCGCAGATCCAGAAGAGTGTAAGATCATCGCTGATCTTGGCGTAGATATGCTTGCTGCCGGTATCGGTAACATCCATGGTAAGTACCCAGCAAACTGGAAGGGTCTTTCATTCGAAACACTTGATGCTATCCAGCAGAAGACAGGTACTATGCCATTAGTTCTTCACGGTGGTACAGGTATCCCTGCTGACATGATCAAGAAAGCTATCTCACTTGGCGTTTCAAAAATCAATGTTAACACAGAGTGCCAGTTATCATTCGCAGATGCTACAAGAAAGTACATCGAGGCTGGTAAGGATCTTGAAGGTAAGGGATTTGATCCTAGAAAGCTTCTTGCTCCTGGTTTCGAAGCTATCAAGGCTACTGTTAAAGAAAAGATGGAACTTTTCGGATCAGTTGGCAAAGCAAACGACTAGTTTATAATACAAATATCGTAACATAGTACAAGCCGGATATGGCTTTATGTAGCAGATTGAGTTTCTGTATAACAGTTGCCAGATGATACATTTCACATATTATTCCGCAAGGCGCTTTCGCTCTATTTCAACGTAACGGTTCTAACCTCACTACCTGTGGTAGTTCGCTAAGAACCGACGTTGAAAAAGGCTTGCTTCATAATAGTGAATGTATCATCTGACAACTGCCTTACAATCTCGTTCTGCTTCATAAACCATATCCGGCTTGTACTATGTTATGATATTCTGTGCTATGGAGAATTTTCTCTCATGCTACATAAATATTTTCATTCAGGAACGTCCCCGGGCATAGCTGCCAGCCGGCAGCTATGCTCGGGGACGTTCTCCTGTACCTCTTTACCAGATTCCCATAACATGCTGCATAAGCAGGCTGACCAAGGTAATGCCGATCCAACAGCATGCACCTAACAAAATCGGCTTGCCACCGGTTTTGATCAGCTTAATAACATTGCTGTTTAACCCGATCGCCGCCATAGCCATGATAATGAAGAATTTGGACAGCTCCTTTAACGGTGCAAATACATCCGCATTTACGCCCAGACTGATACAGATCGTTGTGATTATAGATGCGATCACAAAATACAGAATGAACATAGGAAATGCTTTTTTCAAGCTGAATCCATTTGTCTTCTGCTCTGTCTTTGCCGCCTGTCTTGCACGAACTGCCGCAAGCACTAATGTGATCGGTATAATTGCCAGTGTTCTGGTCAGTTTTACCGTTACTGCCTTATTGAGAGTCTCACTTCCAAGATTCCACATGCTGTCCCATGTTGATGCCGCCGCTGTTACAGAAGATGTATCATTGATGGCTGTTCCCGCAAATATTCCAAATGCATCACCGGATGCCGTGTCAAATCCTATTACTTTTCCAATGATTGGGAAGAAGATAGCCGCAAGCACGTTAAAGAAAAAGATAACAGAAATAGCCTGTGCGACTTCATCGTCATCTGCATCTATAACCGGTGCTGTTGCTGCGATTGCGGAACCACCACAGATAGAAGATCCAACACCGACAAGAATCGAAGTATTTGCCGGAACCTTCATCACCTTTCGAAGGATCCATGCGATCAATAAGGATGTACCGATCGTACAGATAATGATCGGAAGCGACTGTTTTCCTGTCTGCAGGATTACTCCGAGATTCATGCCAAATCCTAATAATACAACGGCTGTCTGCAAAACAATCTTTGATGTCCATTTGATACCGGCTTCTGCCTTTCCCTTATCCGTCCATACAAGTGCGATCAACATACCGGCTAATATCGCAATGATCGGTCCGCCGACAACCGGAAACCGTTTTCCAATTAACCATGAAGGAACTGCTATGATAAAACACACCAGAATTCCTATCCAGTTTTTCTTAATAAAATTCATTTATTCCTACCTCGCTGTGTTTTTTGCGGATGCTATTATAACACCCGCATACTAAAAATGCCATAAAATTGATTGACATTTTCTATCAACTTGGTATAATAGGCACGAATCGGACGGTATATATGATATACCTTGCAAGGTGTTCTGAATGTTATTCAGGATTCCCGGATGGACATGAATGTTATGAGCCAGATAAGATTATCTTATCTGGCTCTTTTTTTTGTGAACAGCACAGCATAGGAGGACTTATAATGGATTTATTAAAAGACAATCTGAAAAAATTATACTTCAAATTCCTGATACCATCACTTGGAAGTGCCATGGTTATGTCTATTTATACACTGACAGATGCGATCGTCATTGGAAAAGGTGTCGGCGCAGATGCTCTTGCTGCCCTAAGTATTACAACACCACTTCTCTGCATCCTGATGTCAACCGGAATCCTGTTTGGTGTCGGCGGCTCTGTACAGATGAGTGTTCACAGGGGAAGTGGTAATCATCAGAAATCCAATCGTTATTTTACGATTTCTTTTTTCCTGATTACGGCTGTTACTGCCCTTTTATGGCTGATCTATGCCACCTGCATGCCTAAGCTGCTTCATCTGATGGGAGCAAATGACACCTTATTCCCATACGCCATGTCCTACATGCGTTATATCAACATTTTCCTTCCGGTTGCTGTATTTTCAAATTATGTAGCAATCTTTATCCGTGCCGACAATGATCCAAACCGTGCAATGGCGGGAGTTCTGCTTGGCGGCGTCGTAAATATCGCACTGGATATCATTTTTGTATTTCCTATGCATATGGGAATGGGCGGTGCCGCATTCGCTTCCGTTCTCGGTATGACTATCCAGGTATTTGTCGGTGGCTCACACTTTTTCTCACGCAAAAACGGTCTTCATTTCATCCGACCGATTCACACGATTCCCAGTATCCGTCATATTATTGTCGGTGGTATCCCAAGTTTTTTCAATGAATTTGCAAATGGATTCATCGTACTGCTGTTTAATATCCAGATCCTGAAATATTGCGGTGAAAATGCACTCTCGATCTACAGCGTGATCTCAAACTGTGTAATCCTGTTCAACTCCCTGTTTACCGGAGTCGGTCAGTCGATCCAGCCTGTTATCTCTACTAATTATGGTGCAGGAAATGGGGTCCGAATCAAAGGAATAAAAAAGATGGCATATACCACTATCCTTATAATGGGTGCCATCTTCTCGCTTAGTGGAATCTTATTCCCGACTGCGGTCTGTCGTATTTTTATTAAAATGAATCCAACACTGACTGATATTGCAAATCTGGGTGTACGAACCTACTTTTTTGCATTCCTGCCATTTGGCATTAACCTGCTGACTTCTTACTATTTACAGGCGATACTGCGATCTGCACAATCCCTGTGCATCTCACTGCTCCGAAATATCATCTTAAGCAGTATCTGTATCCTTGTATTTCCATTGTGTCTGGGTGCATCCAGCCTGTGGTTTGTTATGCCGATCGTTGAAGTCGTAGTGTTATTTGTCAGCCTTGGCTGCCTGAAAAGCAAATCTATATAGAACATAAACGCTAAGATATAACTGTAACTCTATCTGCAGTTCTGCTCTTAAACAGTTTCGGCTATATTATGGAAGTCGCTCATTAAAGACTCGTATGCAGCTTCGTCCATGCCATAAGAAAAGCATGCAAGTGCACGGAAACAGGCCTCAGGTAATCTCTTAAGTTTTCCGTTATTATACTGTTCTGCCACCTGCTGTAATTCATTGATTATGTCATGCTTACGCTTCTGTTCTTCCAGGCTGCCATTCCAGAAACAGCTCATATCATAATCAGATGTATTCCCGCATGGAGCCGTACAGGTGGAACACCCGGGAGAAAGCCGGTATTTCTCCCGGTGTATTTCCTCTATTGTCTCATCATTGTCTTCCTGTAATAACGCACTTGCGATCGTCTGATCTGTTTTCTCTGTCCAGCCGGAATTACCGGCCGCACCTACAAGGCCGATCAATGCGCCAATGATCTTATCATTCCTCATGTTGCTAATTCCTTATGTTTCCAAATTTCTATATCTCTAATTCCTCTATATCAATTCTACACATTCTATAAAACTGATATCTATATAAGAGCTTAATTGTATTCTCTATCTTCACACTTTATAAATACCGCTTCAGATATTGTCCGGTATATGAATTCTCACATTCTGCGATCTCCTCCGGTGTTCCCTGTGCGATCACTGTTCCACCGCGGACACCGCCTTCCGGTCCCATGTCGATGATATAATCGGCAGTCTTTATAACATCCAGATTATGCTCGATAACAACTACGGTATTTCCGCTGTCACTAAGTCTGCGAAGAATATCCACCAGACGATGAACATCGGCGAAATGAAGTCCGGTCGTCGGTTCATCCAGAATGTAGATCGTCTTTCCGGTTCCACGTCTGGCAAGCTCCGTCGCAAGCTTCACTCTCTGTGCCTCTCCGCCGGATAATGTAGTAGATGGCTGTCCCAGACGGATATAGCCCAGACCAACATCCTTTAACGTCTCGATCTTGCGCAGGATACTTGGAACATTTGCAAAGAACTCGCAAGCTTCATCCACAGTCATATCCAGAACATCATAAATGCTCTTACCTTTATATTTTACTTCCAGCGTCTCACGATTGTACCGCTTGCCACCGCATACCTCGCAAGGAACATAGACATCCGGCAGGAAATGCATCTCGATCTTGATGATACCATCACCACGGCAGGCTTCGCATCGTCCACCCGATACATTGAATGAAAATCTTCCCTTCTTATATCCTCTTGCCTTGGCATCCTTTGTATTTGCAAACAGGTCACGGATCATGTCAAATACACCTGTATAGGTTGCCGGGTTCGATCTCGGGCTTCTTCCGATTGGAGACTGATCGATATTGATCACCTTATCAAGTGCATCGTAACCCACAATATGATCATGATGCCCCGGTTTGATACGGCTCTTATTCAGTCTTCTCGCCAGCTTCTTATATAAGATCTCATTTACAAGTGAGCTCTTTCCCGAACCGGACACACCAGTCACGCATACCATAATACCCAGTGGTATATTCACATCGATATGCTTCAGGTTGTTCTCATAAGCATTCTGAACGGTCAGCCAGCCCGTTGGCTTTCTTCGTACCTCCGGTACCGGAATCTTTTTTCTTCCGCTTAAATAATCACCGGTGATCGAGTTCTCATTTTTCATGATCTCCTCTGCCGTACCCTCCGCAACGACATAACCACCATTTTCACCGGCTCCCGGGCCGATATCTATAATATAATCCGCAGCACGCATCGTGTCTTCATCATGCTCTACTACGATCAGAGTATTTCCAAGATCACGCAAATGCTCCAATGCTCCGATCAGCTTATCATTATCTCTCTGATGCAGACCAATACTTGGTTCATCCAGAATATAAGCAACGCCCACAAGCCCGGAACCAATCTGTGTCGCCAGACGGATTCGCTGTGCCTCGCCACCGGACAATGTGCCTGTAGAACGATAAAGTGCCAGATAATCAAGGCCTACATCGATCAGAAAATGCAGTCTCGCACGGATTTCCTTTAAAACTGCCCCGCCGATCAGCATCTGCCGGTCTGTCAACTTAATATTATCCATAAAGTCTGTAAGATCCTCGATCGACATTCTGGTCAGATCATCAATATTCTTATCGGCGATCGTAACAGCCAGTGCTGTCGGTTTCAGACGTTTTCCCTTACATTCTTCACATGGCGTGATCGTCATAAAAGTCTCATACTCTGCCTTGGTCGTCTCACCTCCGGTCTCCCGGTACCTTCGCTGGACGTTCTTGATCAGACCTTCAAATGTAATATCATAGACGCCTTCTCCACGCTGTCCTTTATAGTGAACCTTTACCGGACGGCTGTTCTTGCCATATAATAACAGATCTTTGATCTCATCACTGTAATCCTGAAATGGTGTGTCCAGTGAGAAATGATATTCCTCTGCCAATGCACGAAGTACTGCATTTGTGAAACTCTTTCCATCATTACAGGACTGCCAGCCCAGCACAACAATTGCCCCTTCATTGATCGACAGCTTGGTATC